>Ga0228711_1007777_pt1 | contig 15384 bp, 8 predicted proteins | sample MedpolnodulmetaG_2_FD_177996 | JGI IMG/M metagenome (GOLD analysis project Ga0228711, IMG submission 177996) | Root nodule microbial communities from Medicago polymorpha collected in Santa Monica, California, United States - brown nodules | ecosystem: Host-associated > Plants > Roots > Nodule...
CAAATATGTTTGCATGTTAAAGATGCCAACGATAAAATAGTACCTGTAAGTCCAAGATGTTGCAAGCATTACTAGATGAATTACTATTGATCATTAATCAGTAATCAACAATTTAAAAATAAATCAAGCATTAAAATTAAAATTAACTTTTTCAAAAAAGTCAGTTTCCTGACTGCACCGTAGAAGTTCTCAATTAGTTAGTTGTCAGTTATGGATATTTTGTAGAAAGCATCTTATTAATGTCCTTTGATATTTAAATATTATTTTTTATATGATAAATGTTATCGAATTTGTTAATTTATGTCAACAAATAATGCAAAATAGTAAAATGAATTATTATTTTATTTCTTTATTTTTAAATGGTAGTTCCTTTCTTTATTGAGATGTACATTTTTTTAGCGCTTTTGTCTTGACTACTTTGGTTGTATATGTCCCTTTTCACGGTTTTACCTTTAGTTAACTTTGTTATGTTCAAATTATAAAATTTAATTAATATTTAGAGTTCAAATTAAAGTAACAAAAATTGAGTGAGATTTAGTCGGTGATGCAGAATTTAACAAATCACAATTTTTCTATGATACACTGTTTAGTACAAAATGGTATCAAACAAGGTGCCGTTTAGGGTGGGAGACCTTCTTAGGTCTCCTACTGTAGGAGACCTCTTTTCTTTTTACTTTTTTTTTTACAACTAATATGATTTTTTTTTTTGAGAATAATATGAGTGCTTATTGACCCTTAGATCAGAATTAAATGATTGAGATTAAAAACCCTCTTTTAAACAACACATATTCCTTGCTACATGATATCCTGTTTATATGGATTATTCATCTTCTCCAAATCAAAAGTGCAGATCTAAAAAATTTCCCAATAGAATCGATATCGTAATGTGCTACCAAATCAAAAGTGCAGATCTCCTTCAAACAAAAAAAAAATAAATCAAAAGTGCAGATCTAAAATTTTTCCCAATAAAATCATGCCCAGATTTTTACAATTAAGTAAGCGCTTAATCAAGCATGCCCAACCAAAAATTCAATAAACATAAACATGATATTTGAATTTTTAGAGAATTTATGTTGGGAAGACCAAAAATATATGCTTGCTGGGAATGTATGCAGCTTGCAGGGAACACACGAGGATGGTGGTGGTAACATTGTAGGATTTATAAGCTTCTTAATCCTTCATGACAAAAAAATTCATTACAAATTCAATTGCTTTTTTAAAGTTCAAGATTAATGTTTTAAATATACCATCCTAGTGGGTCATGCTGCAAACAAATCTATGCCATTCAAAACCTTCTTTCTAAATCTAATGGCTGGCATCGATTTTGAAATTAAAATTTAAAAAATAATTGTAGTCTTCTATGGTAGGAGACCCATTAAGGTTGCCTACCATAGCCAAGACCGTCAAACAACAACGCTACAAGTTATAACATTGTTTTTTTTAGGGAACAAGCTATAACATTGTTGCAAAGTGGAATTTGGTCAAACCATTATTTTACGTGATATGTTATTGGTAAAACTAGATTTGGTACAACAACATTAACTATTTTCTTTCAAATTAAATAAATTCATTTTTGTTTCTAATTTTTAAATCTTCTTTATTTGGGGATGAGGTGACCAATGAGGGACATGTTTTGACGTGTTTTTCATATCATTTTACAAAAGTCTGTTTATGTCTGTTGTAGTCAATCTCTTCGTGGTCTGGGAGGAGTGACATATGTTAGTGAAAAACCGCAACGTGAATGACAATCCAAGCCCACTTATAGTTCACTGCCGCTTCAGGTGGGAGACCGGGTTCCTGGTTCGTGTAGTCCGGTTCCAAGTTCCAACTCGTATAAAATCACAATTTTGCCCTTAAAATCTAAACTCTTTGAAAGGGTAATTTGGGTTTTTTTTGCACAACCCTAACCCTTTTCTCTCTTCTCGTTTCCATTCTCTCTTTGTGTACGCCGTTTTCAACCCGAAACCCTTTCATTCATCATATGTTTTCTGGTTTTTTTTTCTTATCATATGTTTTTTGGTTTGTTACAATGGAATCAACTACTACTTGAATATACATCAAAAGACACATTTCATCTCGCCCCCAATTAATTTTTATGCTTTTATTTTTACAATCTCTCCCATGCTGTTATACAATCGATCCTTTGCGATCTAAACGATTTCCGTACCCGGGATCTTGTTATCCCCTTTTTGGGGTCACACGCTCCACGCTTCTATCTGGGATTAACTACCTAGATCTAAGGGTTTAAGCTCAATCTTATAGCACACAAAGATGCAAGTTGACAAGATGCCCACAAAGAATTTAGAGCAAGCGAGTGACGAAGATGATTCTAAGAGGTCTAATGTTTCCAATGGCTTGCCTCGATCATCGTCAAGTATGGTTTCACATGCTTATATACTCCATCTTTTAATTTTGCTAATTTTTATGATGTATATTCGTGCTTTTCGTATTGTTGTATGTATATTTTTAAAAGTTGAAGCATGAAATATTCACTTATAGTTTTCCTGTTTTATTTCATGAGATTCTTTTCACTATTTGATTAAATTTTTTAAAAAAATATAAATTGAGTCTCAATGTTGAATTTGCAGTTGAACCATGCTTGATAGGTTAAAAAAATAGAAGACTTGTCGTTTCCCATTGTTTTCCTTTGTTGAAATTCTTTTCAAACAATTACATGATTGTTGTGTATAAGGAAAATGTTGGAAAGCCAAAGTAATGTCGGCAACTTTGGCTTGCAAGCATTGTAGTCTTCAAAATCTTCATTGTTATACATTGGGTGTTAGCTAGGGGTTGAGTCTCAAATCACCTAAAGACATAGCCTAAGTAATGCTCATTTGGCTTTCACCTTTCAATTCAATTTTGTGGGGTTAAGTTATATTCCAGGTCGCATATCTAAGATGGTGTAAATGCATATCATAGATCTTTTGTTGGATCACCCACACATTACAAGATCTAGGTGCAAGGTCGTGTACGTGAGGGGTAATGTTAGAAAGCCGCCTTAATTGCGCCCTTCCCCTAGTCACTATAATTGCAACTACTTGGAGCTTCCTTCATGACAACCTCCAATGCCTTCATTATTCCGGGTGTGATGAGGTGTGTTTATTCCCAAATAGCCTAGAAATAAGGCCAAAGTAATGCTTATAATTAGTGGGCATTTCTCACCTTACAAACTGGTTTTGTGTGGTTGAGTTAAGCCATAATTTCAAATTCTATGAATTTGTAAATGCGAAATATTACATATTTTCAGAGTCCATGTTATGCTTGTCTTCAGTTTATTCTTTTTTCTTTTCGGTACAAAAGAGGGCCAAATTCCAAAGAAAAAACTACAAAACTAAATGGACATTCTTAGTCATGCAAACCCTGAACATATCGTAAAAAGAAGTATATGAATCTCACTATGAGGAGCTTCAACATTAGTACAACTAAAGGATTATAGAGAAACCAAAAAATTAGCTAGTCAATCAGTATTCTGGTTTCTTCCCTCATATTGTGACAAAACGAAACATGCCAATCTAATGCCAAAAGACAACGAATGTGCCGCAACAAAACATGAAGCACCCCACTAATCTTGCATTTATATACGACCATGTATAAGATAATTATTGAGTCACTTTCTACAATGAGATAAGAAGTTCTCTCCAATCAAAACTAAGGTGCATGCCCCAGATTTCGGCATGAAAAATGTCAGAAGCTAACATTTTCATAATGTAACCTTTGGTCCATCTCCCTTCAGAATTTTAAATCAAGCTTCATCATCCTTCTATCTCCCCACCTCCCTTGCAAGCATCATAACTCTTAAGCTTCATCCATCCACTAGGGGTCTCTTAGAACCAATATACAAGAAACAGTTTAACGATAAACTGAGCTTGAATAAATTAGATAGAATTCAATTAATCCCCTTATTTGATTTCCAAAGATACAAGTGTCATCATTTTATTATTCCTCAAAATAATTCCAACATCAATTTAATCATCTATATCTATACAATTAAAGTGTCATTTGATTGTTCCTTTTTGCATGATTGGCAAATTAAGTTATGAAATTTTGCACTATTGAGGTAGTATTACGATGACAAACATATTTCAACCATCAACTGGATGGCTATCTTTGAAGGACAACTTCTTAAAATATATCAAGCATTTAGATTTTAAACTAATGCCCATAGATACTTCCCTTTGACGATTCATGTTGTTTTTCCAGTCAAATGTTGACAGATTCTCATTGTGAAAATAATTTTCCCTTTTCTAGATTTATGAGTTTTATGCTTTTTCCAATCAACATATTGATGGTTGATCTTGAGCCAATATTTTCAAATTGGGTGTGCCAACCATAGATTGCAGGATTATTTTTTTTTTTTTTTGTGTCAAATAAAAGGTTACTAAGGTGTCGAGCGAAATATCTCTAGTTTGCTATGAAATGTAGATATTAATTCTTCCTGAAATTTTAAGGTGAAATTATATGGATGTATGTCCTAAACCCTCACTGTGGAAATTATTTTATTTTTTCTAAGTTTATGGGTCTGATGCTTTTCACAATCTATATTTAAGCTTATTTTTTCAACATTTAATAACCATCTATATTTTAGCTTATATTTCAACACCGTGGAATAAAATTAAAAATTTAAAAAATTTATGGTTAAAACTTTTTAAAATTAGGAAAATTTACTTTTTCCCTCTAAATCCAAAATGAACAAAAATATAAAAAGAGCCGTTTATTTTGCATTCCCCCCATTTTTCGGTTTAGTACAATGTATCCAAAATTCAATAAAATAATATAAAATTATCTTATATAGTATTTTATTATTATATATCAATTTTGGTCAAAAGGTATATCATAGTAGATTCTAACTATGGTAAAATATAATTAAATTAGTTTATGCGTTTGTTGTATAAAGACATAAAAAAGGTGTGACTCTTCATTCACCATTTTCTTCATATTTACAGACATAGTCTTTTACTCTTACGGTATTTCTGTAGCAAATTTCCTACAGTTTCTTCCAAATTTCCAACTCTCTCCTATGAAACTCCGAACTTCCCTAGTCGGAAACTTGAGAGCATTCTTGCTCTATACGGTGAGTTTCTCTTTGATTTTGTTATGAGTTTTGTATGATAACTTGGCTATGAAAAAGTTGAAAAAAACATTGCTTTTGTTATTTTTGTTTATGATTTCTACTTAGTTGATGAAAAATGATTTGAAAATGTGGTGTGTGGAGTTTGGTCACACACCACATTTTCAAATCATTTTTCATCAACTAAGTAGAAATCATAAACAAAAATAACAAAAGCAATGTTTTTTTCAACTTTTTCATGGCCAAGTTATCATAAAAAAATCATAACAAAATCAAAGAGAAACTCACCGTATAGAGCAAGAATGCTCTCAAGTTTCTAACTAGGGAAGTTCGGAGTTTCATAGGAGAGAGTTGGAAATTTCGAAGAAACCGTAGGAAATTTGCTACAGAAATACTGTAAGAGTAAAAGATTGTGTCTGTAAATATGAAGAAAATGGTGAATGAAGTGTCACACCTTTTTATGTCTTTATATAACAAAGGCATAAACTAATTTAATTATATTTTACCATAGTTAGAATCTACGTACTATGATATACCTTTTGACCAAAACTGATATATAATAATAAAATACTATATAAGATAATTTTATATTATTCTTATTGAATTTTGGATACATTGTACTAAACCGAAAAATGGGGGGAATGCAAAATAAACGGCTCTTTTCTTATTCTTGTTCATTTTGGATTTAGAGGGAAAAAGTAAATTTTCCTAATTTTAAAAAGTTTTAACCATAATTTTTTTTAATTTTTAATTTTATTCCACGGAGTTGAAATATAAGCTAAAATATACTCCATCCGGTCTCAAATATAAGAAAAGATTCTCTTTTTAGGTTCATTGAATAATTAACGTATTTGCTTTACAATGTAGATCAGATACATTAACTACTCAATGAACCTAAAAAAAAAAATCTTTTCTTATATTTGAGATCGGAGGGAGTAGATGATTATTAAATGGTCATATAGATGGCTATGTAGGAGCCAATGTTTTCAAATTGAGGGGTGCTAAACCTTAGATTGCATGATTTTTTTTTGGTCAAAAAAGGTAACTACAATGTCCTGCAAAATATCCCCAGTTTACTATGAAATGTAGATGTTAAATCTTCCTGAACTTTTAAGGCGAAATATTATGGGACGCCTGCCTAAACCCTTTCCATCATTTTGACTCTTGCTGGTTGTTTGATGATATGAAATGATATAAACTATAATTTTTTTTTGCAATCTCCAAGTTGTTTGTAATTGTTGTAGTTTATTTTGAAGGATTATTTTACTCCTATATATGAGCTATATTACCTTTCATGTCAAAGCATGTTATGAGAAAAACGTGATTTTACTTCGTATTTACCAATAATATGATAGAATGATAAATTAGAAATCATCACGAATCCAATTGACACTCAATGAGATGGTTCAGAAATACCAGAATTGTGTTTCATTTTGGTTAAGTGGTTAACTTGTTGCCTTCTTTTTAATAAAAGATCTTTCTTATGATTATTGTATTGTCTTTAAATATTTCCTTATCTCACGATTTTCTTTGATATTATTAGATAGATGAATAAAAAATATGTACTCATATTATTGAAATTGTAACCTACCATTGTCATTGTAGCAGGTAAAGAAGCGGAAAACGTTGTTGACTTCAGCCAGCTTCCTGATAATGTGCTTGATACCATTTCTCATAAACTAGATTTTGACGATCAGTTTCAATTTGCTGGTGCTTGTAAGGAGTGGAGGCGTGTTCAGAAAATTTATTGGAGAAGGTTCCTAGCATCCCAATCACCACTTCTTGTTCAAACAACTCCGTATGATAAGAAATATTGTTCTTTCTATAGCATACCTGAAAAACGAGTTTACCGTTCTAAGAGGAGTTTTTATTTTGGCTCCTACTGTGGTTCGTCTAGTGGATATCTGATCATGGCAGGTGCAAATAAAAGACTACATCTAATGAATCCATTTACAAGAAAATATATCATCATTGATACCTCAACAGTTGGAGATGATTTCATTCATTTCACTTCTCATGTCTTACTTGCTTTTGCCAAAGGTTCTAATGAATTTGTCATAGTGGCTTCGTGCAAACATTTTTTTGGTTTGCATGTTTATCAGTCTCGATATTCTAATTGGGTCACTTATTCCAAAAAGGGAAATCCATGCAAGGTTGTGGACTTTGTTGTTTTGCATAATACTATTTATGCACTTACTTACAAGGCTGAGATATGTGTACTGAGCCTGAACTCCCCAAGTCTGAAACTTTTAGAACTGAAAAGCACGCCTAATATACCTTACTTGTGGCCTAAGTTGCTTAGTTGTGATGGGAAGCTTCTTGTGGTTTACTTTACACCGAAGAAATCATTGGATGTCTATAGAATAGACTTGTTAACGATGAGTTATGCCAAGCTAGAAACTTTGGGTGACCTTGCATTGTTTTATTCACGTCACAAGTGCTATGCATTGAGCAACCCGGACAAGTTGGGATATGAAAGCAACCATGTGTATTATATTAATAGTTTCTCCGGGGAATGTGAAGTGTATTCAGCGAGTAATAACGAACTGATAAAATGCATTGTGCCTACTGGTAGACCTTGTCTTCATCCGAGATCAAAATTTCATTGGCTGGATTGGTGTTTTCGTCATCTACATGATGAAGTTGATTATTCTCTAGTTGAATAGTCTGCTAACTAGGCACCATGCTTACAACTTGTTATTGTCTTATGTTTAAACTTTGTTCCTTCTGTTTCCCTTTTATTTTCGTATACTTTGATTAGCCTGGAAAAGCTTGTCATGGTTTCTATAATTTCATTATCCCTGCTCAGATTATGTGACTTTTGATGAATATGACTTATGAACTCGGTCTTTGTTTTTTGTTTATCTTATATATTCTCTAAATTTTTAAGGCTTAAAATGGACATATGATTATATTTCACCCGAAATAACTCTGTTAAAGTAATTGGAGAAATGCAGCCTTTGTTGTATCCATTGTATCCTTTTTTTATTTATTATTATTATGGACCAAATTGTGCAATTTTAGTTATAGTTAGATTTTTCTAACGGTGGTGTCGGTAGGGATTATGTTTGTCATGTTTTTTCTTTTCCATTGCGAAGGACCAAAATTTGCTTTAATATGTTTGAAGCACCAAATTTGGCAACGCAGTTTTTCTTGGGGACAAAAATGATTCTTCACTTAAATATTAGAATAAAGTGGTTGATATACAACATTATAAAATTGTTCCTTAAAACACAACTCAAATGTTAAAACTTTTATGGACATTTGATATGCTTCGAACCCACATTTCCCCGAGTCTTTAGTGTGTGTGATTTTACTGATAAAGTCTTTTAAAAAAATAGCTTAAATGTACTTTTGATCCTCTATTTGACTTGAAATATAGAATTTTTGTCCCACTGTTTCAAAAATCTGGTATTTGGTCCCAATGTAGATATTTTATCCAAAAAAAAGGTCATTTTTAGCTTTGATTTTGAACTTGAAGAGAAAATTCATAGAATGATCACTTTTGAGACCAAAAATCAACACTTTTTTACCCAAAACACACCAATTTTTGAGTTAAAAGTGTGGGCTATGACTGAAACTGCAATAACGTGTAAGCAAAATATGGATTTTGAAATGGAGAGATTAAAATTCTGCTTCCAATTAAATAGGACCACATTGCATTTAAGAATTATTTTTCTACAATAAATTTAGGCTTTGTCAGAGTGCAAAAAAATAAAAATAAAACTAAATTAACATTAACAAATAAATATTACTATAGGAGAAAATAAATATTTCTTTACCTCCTTATTTTTTATGATAATTTAACATTAAAAAATACACATGCCTATCAAGATTATACAAAAGCATAAGTTTGGAAATCACCAAAAAGAGGGCACAAGAATTTCAACTTCCATGAGAAATGTTAGATATCATTTCCATGAACCTAGATTTGGATGACCTCTTCTAATTTGCTGGTGTGTTTAAGAACTGGAGAGCATTTCATAAAATTTACAGCAGTAATCTTTTGACATCATAAGCACCCTTACTTTTTTAAGAAATGAAAAGGTGGAAGCATGATAATGGATCATTTTAGAGCTTTAGGAAAGGCAAATAGATGAAGGTGGAGTGGTGTTTCTGTTAGGAAAATAGATAATGATCTCAGCCCTAGTTTATTGTGTTGACCATCGTTCTTTCTTCATTTGTGCTCTTTGCTTCAAGGTTGAGTCTCTTCTTTCATTAGTTTCCTTAGTATTAGAAATAATAGGATCGAAGAGATTGAGATTAGCTTCATGGGAGAAGTATGATTGATAGGAAGAAACAAGTTCGTTTATTTTAAGTTTTATTTTGGATTTTAACTTCTTGTCGTTTCATTTTAGTTCTTCAAGTTACAAATGTTGTACAGTTTTCTCCGCATGTTCCTTTTGTTTCATTCATGTCTGTTTTCTGTTTGAGTTCCTCAAATATTTACTATCATATGCTTCCTTCATCATTGAAAAAGAGGGATCATCTTGAATATTTTATCATATTGTCTGTGGAAATCTTGAAACCGTAAACCATCTTTTCTTTAACTGCCCAAATCTCTCAGTGGTATGGTGTGAGACTTCAAAATGGATTGATAATTCGGATGCTTTCACCGAAGGGGGTCCCTCCCTAGCATCTTAACCCTTTAAAGGTCCTGTGAATGTAATATGGTTCTCCAACATATGGACAATTTGGAAATCAAGAAATCTTATGATCTTTTCACAAAAGTTTTGATTGGGAGAAGGTTGTGAAGGAGACTAAAATTTTAAGTCAATGGTTTATGAATCATTTGGTGTGTTTGGGCGCAATAGGTGTAGAGTAGGAGGTTGGTGGAGGGACTAGTTTTATTCATCATCGCATGAACTGGTGCGTATTAAAATATTTGTCAGCTTATTCGGATCTGGTCTGATAAAACATGATCCTGAGTATCTGCGCGATCTGTGCCACTGTCTTTCTCTGCTGTGTTTGCATATCAATACCAGGTCTAAGTTGCAGCATGCATTTCTACTGGCTGCATAGGTGTTCTTTGTGTATCCCGCTGGATTTTTAGTCACAATTTTGGTTTGTAGGATTTTAAGTCCTGTAATTTTCTTTTTCTTTCATTAGAAAATCTTATAGAGGAATCAAAGTATCAGTCGAAGGTTTCTTGATTCATCAGAAGTACATCACGTATATATGCTTAACCTAAGGAAAATTCAAGTGTTTTCCATGGAAACTGTTCCTCGTTCGCCTGGGGGACCAACCCTTTTGCAAACAGGTGGATTGCTTTGAAAGGAAGCCTCTTCAAAAATATAATTCTTCATGGTTGTGAATTCCGATGCACGAATTATCAAGTGAGGAATCGAGTCCATATATTGATTGAACCCTTAATGTAGTGCTTCCTGTTCCGAGAAGATCTACCACCAAAGGTGAAGTATCATTTACTTTTTTATACAATTGATTTGTATATGTATGCAACTAATTGTTATTTGTATATAACTAATTTTTTACTTATATAATTGATTTAATTCAACCAATATGTGGCATCTGCTATCCAGTATTTCGCATAGCGGACTTTTTTTTTTCTTTCTCTTTTTGTTATTTGCCTATGAATAAACATTCTTTATTGTATTGTGCACTTCACCAATGCTTATATGAATCAGAGTATCCTAAGACTGAATGTGCCTTCCCAATTTTAATAGCAAAGTCACTTAATTGTCCTAAACTGAAGGAAGTTCTTGATTTTAATATTTCCCATATAAATTGGAACATAAATTTATTATTTTCTTTTGTTCCAGGGTGCTAATTTCGATGAATGCTTATGTAACAAATATTGTTCCAAATATTTCAGGTATTTACTATTCTCTTTCCCTTGTGTTTTTTCATCAGGTATTTTGTAAATGATATTTTTGTCCTTAGAAAAGACAAGAATTGTTTGCTCCTTAAACTTTAATTGCAGATATTGTTGGAAAGGAAAAAAAATGCGGCAGGGATACAACATCACACAGACGACTACACAGACGACTATCCTTGATGTATGTAATGACATCTCGAAAACAATATGTAATTTCTAGAATTGAGTTCCATGTTAGGAATCCAGCAATTAACTTAATGACTGCCATGTTGAGTACTATGTTTCATTGGTGTGTATTTCATGCCAAGTATTAGACAAACTCAACTATAAACCAATAATGGAAAACTAATTGATCAATGAAAAGTAATTGCTCATAATCTTGGTTCATCAACAAATGACATTGGAATAGATCTACTGATATATACTGAATGAATATCGAAAGTGTACATACGTCATTTGTGTCAAAGGAAATGCTTAATCAGTCCCATGTGAATGATTTCTTTCTACTCTTTAATATTTTCATCTAAGCAATTTTGTTCTTCTGCCATTTTCCTGTTTCTTTTCTTCTTCAAGTAAATTAGAAAATGTAGTAATTTCTTTTCACCTACATCATCTTTCACCAGCATTTGATTAATCTAATTAAGGTACAAACTCAGATTATAAACTCACGTTGTTATACATACATAAAAGAACATTACAAAACCATAAATGAACAATGGACTAGTGAACAACAGACTTATTCGCTTCTATAAAGGAATGTTGAACTTTGAATTTGATAAAATCATGAAGCAGTCTTCTAATATGCATATTCAACAGGTAGCCACTAACACAACCATTCTAGTTAATAAAACGCTGTTTGAAGCAGTATAAACCAGAACAGAAAACCATTTCAAAAAACAGTTTGAAAACCAGTTCCGTTTGAGAATGATAATTTAAAACTAGTGCACCGAACCAAAAGTCCAGTTGGTTTAGTTCACCGTGTATTGAAACTAATTTCATTGAACCAATTAAATTCGATTTAGGTTCAATTCAGTTTAACTTTATATATTGCACCACGAACAGAGTTCCGTGCATGAAAATTCGGTAATAATACTTGTGCAAGGGTAGCATGATAATGACATCAAGAAATTATGGAAGGAAATAAACTTCCTCAAGGAGAAATTTTGGTTTCCTTGGGAGAATCAGAAAAACAATGCTGCTATAGTAATAGAATTTTTCTTCTTACATGATTTTGATGTACATAGAAAAATAATTCATTAATATTAGCTTATGTTGGATTACCATAGATGAACATTGCCTAGATTACTTGGATATAACATAGTATTACCATAGCTTTATGCATAATCATAGATTATCAATTATAAAACAATGTTTCAAGCAATTTATGTGGACACACATAGTCTTCAAAACATTCATTATTGGAAAGGAAAACAACAGAGGAATATGAAACTAGTAAATTCATAAAGAAAGAACTATTAGCAATGCTTTCAATATAGACACATCCAACCCTTGACTAAATCCCGTTGTATGGGATCAACGCTAAAGAAAAAGAAATAAAATAGAGGTCTTTAATCAAAATGGAAAAGAAAAAAGAAATAAAAGGCTTCTAGCCATTCTTCAATAACAAAAATAAAAATAAAAAAAATACTGATGGCAAAATGCAATGTGGATGGTGTTCCACATGAATCTCCAAATGCTTGCATTTTGAGGCGTAAATATTTTAAAGCCTTGATCCACAACATGAATGCATCTTGGCCTTGACATAAAAATAAGTTGAAAGCAATTTATTGAAGACACCAATGGCATGCAATCAAAACAGTGGAATTACCATAAACTTGGTACAAACCATAAAGGATAAGGGACATTGCCGTGATTTGATATCTCCACAGGAAAGTATTTGATGCTGCTATCAGTCAAACAAAACATCCCCAACTCTAAACCTGACCATGGATTTATAGGACATGAAAAAGTATCAGCAAAATAAATGCTATTCCCTCCAATCAACTCTTTATTGCAATTAAGTACATCCCTTGACATAACCATACTCTTGTATCTACTAACAAACGACACTCTATCTTCCAGCTTCACATTCTGCCATCCAATAGGATCCTTGTCCATGTCCAGCCTGAACACTTTAAAGATGGTAATCTGAGGCGGCTTAACAAATGATGTGCATATTGTCAAACGGTCAGAGATAACATGTCGAGTTTCATACTCCCCATTAAATAACATATAAATGACATATAACTTTCTTAATGTTTCATCTTTTGCTAGATAACGTGAGCAATGGCTTGATTCTAATGGCCTTTTTTTTGGAAGCTTAGTTAACACTTCAGCTTTTGGAGGTCCATTAATGGAGTCTTTGAGATCATAAACCAATATAGAATCTGAGGACAGGTCACTCACGTACAATTTTGTACCAATAATTTCCACATCACCAAAATAAGTCCTTGAATCCTTAACTTGCTCAACTGAAGTCCACGACTTATCAAAAGGTTTATAAATTGCAATGTGAACATTACTAAAAAGGCCAACTAAATAACAATTAGAACCATCACAATTTGGATTGGAAGAGGCCACCATTTTTCTCACAGGTAATATTCCATCACATTGGGCGGAAGAGGGCAAGGGCAGCTTTGATGGTATCGTGATTCTAACTTCAGTCACTGGATTTGAGAAGAAAAACTTCGCAAAACCCTTTTCAGAAAAGTCACCCACAATCAACCAGCCTTCAACTGAGCCAAGACATTTATTATTGCGCCCTAATTGTGGTGTTCTAATGCGATGTACACTTTTTGTACTCAAGCTATAAAGGAACCTTGATTTTTTGGATTTGAGGAAAACTAATGGCAGTCCATGTAAATGGCAGCAACGCTTGTTTTCAATGAAATTAGAAACTGTTTTCCTACAAGAACGACAGGTTGCTCTTAATCCAAGGTAATCTTTAAGGTGCAAGCGCTTCATAATCAATTCCAACACATCCACAGGTAGATTTGTCAATATATTGTTTTCTTCCATCTCAAATTTTTTATTGGGCCACTGCAGAATCATTGCAACTTGCAAATATTATTGTTATAAAAGACTAAGATTATAGTAATTATAGTAATTAAGAGAACAAATACATGGTTATTACTCATGAAGGCAGGGCTGGTGCTAAGATTTTTAGTGCCCTAAATAAACAATAAAGTTGTGCCTTTTTCTTCTAGCATTTGTTGTGGCAAAACATTCATTTACAATCAAAGTTTCAATATAGTACTAGCTATTAAGTTAAAATAATAATTTTGGTGCCCTGAATTGCCTTCCCCTCAGGGCTACCGTGCACCAGAGCACAAATATTGTTCAAAGTGAAAGTGGAAGGGATTTATTATTCTTTTCTAGGGTAAATCAGCAGCGAATATACACGAAGAAAAAGAAAAAAACACTGATAAACCATGAAAACTATGACAGAGTAACATAAAAAACTCACAAGATTTAGGATGTTCGATCAATTTGAGTAGCTCCACAATCAATCCGAAAATTCAGAATCAATAACCCTTCATATGCTGATCATATGAGAAACCCTTAATAAATTCTCTCTCTCTATATATATGTGTGTGTGTCTGTCTAGTTTTTTTTTTATGTGCATAATTGTCATTTTGCAAAATTTAATTTAATTGTTTTTAAAACATTAATTATGAATAATGGTTATCACAAATGTAACCAATTTCCACGATAGCTATGAAACTAGTTTATTTGTTTTTTTAAAAAATTAATTACGGATAATGGTCATCACAAATGTAACAAATTTCCACTTTCACAGATAACTAAATTCCACATATAACTATGAAACTAAGTGTAACTAATTTCCTCAATTATCGCATATTGATACAATTTTTTTCCTGCATATATAAATATATAAAATCATAAACCGAGTGCAGTTCAAATATTAAAATTTATTTAATAGAAACACTACATTAATTGTCTCAAATAAAGAAACACTACATTAATGTTGATATTTTAAAAATAGTTATGAGTTTCCAAAATTTTATCATATCGACTTTCTCATATATTTACATAAAAATTTGTTTCTGTATATATAAACACATAAAATCTACAATAGGTGCGGTACAAACGTTGAACGATGTTTTGCATATAAAATAAAGAATTATTTAATAGAAACACTACATTCGTTTTTATATTTTAATAATAGTCATGAATTTTCAAAATTTTACCAATCAACTTTTTCATAAACGTATATAAAAATTTGTTTATGCATATATAAGCAAACACTAGTGCAAATCAGGGATACAAAATCTGTTTTTTGAGATTTAAGACCTGTTTTTTGCCGGGGTTATATCATCGGGTGTTGTAAGTTTGAGATACGACACCTGTTTTTTATCGGGTATAAAAACAACATATTGTACCTGTTTTTTCTAATAAACTGGTGTGATATATGTATTTGTAACCCCACTTTTACACTAAAATAGGTGTAAAACCGCAC
>Ga0228711_1007778_pt1 | contig 15384 bp, 7 predicted proteins | sample MedpolnodulmetaG_2_FD_177996 | JGI IMG/M metagenome (GOLD analysis project Ga0228711, IMG submission 177996) | Root nodule microbial communities from Medicago polymorpha collected in Santa Monica, California, United States - brown nodules | ecosystem: Host-associated > Plants > Roots > Nodule...
CAGTTTCAAGAAAGAAAAATAAACAAAAACTAAACAAGTATGAAAGAGGAAAAAGAAAAGGGTAATTGTGGAATATGACAACATAAGTTAGCTTTCTCCCCTCTTTCTCTCCAGATATGCGAAGACTCCAAAAAGCAGTAGGTCCCACGTCTGTCTCTCTCTTCTCTAATTCTCTGCTGAACCAAATTGAAGAAATGGTACATTTCTCTTTTTAGATTTGATTAATGAAGCCGTCGATTTATATTGTAGTTCAGCCATGGTAAAAATAAAACATTAGATCGCTTGATATCAATTTGAATATTAGTTTTATAGTGGACTTGAGTGATCTAAGTTGTGGTGATACATCGAACACAACTCTAAAGAGTTAGAAAAAGAACTTAAACATATGTAAACAAGACCCATAAATAAATTATTCTTACCTTTTTATTTTCATATAACTTTCTTTTAGACACGTTCATAGTTGACCCAAAATATTAAGAAGCCTAATGCAAATATAAAAATGTGCCCTTTTAAGGTCCATAATATATATATATTTTAAATATTCCTACATAAGTCTGTTGAAACAAAATCATTTAAAAAACTAATGTAATCAATTATGTTTAGTTTTAATTTTAAATTGATGACAAAGTCAAATTATTCAATCTTTGTTAAGACAGTATTGATTTTAAATACAATTTTATTAATTTGAATTTTCAAAATAGTATAATATGAGGCCTTATTTTCACCAATAGAAAATGCTAACCGGTGTTTCCGGACACCGGTTAAGAATACTAAAAAAGAAAATTATATAGTAGTTATGAAATAGAAATTATATAGTAGTTACTGTATTCAAAATTGTATAATCAATCTATAAAAAGTTAAAAAAGTTTTCTTTTTTGATCATAACTTTTTTTTTATATCCTTAACGAATGTCTCGAGAACACCGGTTAGCATGACGACAACAACAACAATAATGATGTGAGACCTTTCTATGGAGTAAAATTTCCAAAAGTAAATAAAAATGGTCGCCTAAGGCCTTGGTGAAAATATGAACCAACTTTGGACACATCACGCTCGTGTTATGTATTTGAACTTCATTGCTAATAGTTTGAATTCGTCAAAGAAGAAAATTCCAAAGTATTTTTAATTTAAGAGGTGGTAAAAAGTGAATAAACTAAACATGTTTATCAAACACATTTCAAACAAACTTGTAAACTAAAAAGGACAATTACCTTTATGACATCAAAAAGTTCTTAACAACATATGTAAATTACTAAAATATCTCTAAAGGTAGTTAACTAAGATTTTTGGATCTTTTACTTATGTTCCTAGAACATTTTGAATGTCAGAAAAACAACACTCCCTAAAAAGTAGGTAAATTGTTCTTGCCTAGTGCTCTACTGGAGAAAAACGACACACGTTTTGTGGACCTATACAAACGACAACCTTTCCTTCTATCAATGATCAATGATGCAAAACATTTGCACTTTGCCATTTTGAAAAATATCTGCATAAAGATGCTAACATTTGCGACCTGTCAAGACATTAATCCTTTGGAATTTAGGGGGGTGTGAGCATTTTTATCATTCTTAATTGAAAAATATTATTCCAACAATATTTTTTTATGAAAAAAAAAAATATAGATACGACACAAAAATTAAAGCAATAGAGAAAATAATATAAAAATGCAAAGTGAATATTAAAAAAAATTGTTATAAAAAAATTGTTTAAATATCATTTCTCATTATAATGTTGGTGCACTCAAAACTTTGATGTAAGAATTGGTCGAATTTAGGCGTAACCTTGTCATAAAACTTGGATGTCTGAAATTTATGTTTTTATGTCTAATTGAGGCTCAAAGGTTTTAAGGGTATTTCAAATTTTTAATTTTTTTTAGGGATCAAATTCTTAAATTTGACTAACACAATCATAATCCGACGGAGTCCTAACTCTAAATTTCCCTTATTTGAGAGGGAGAAAAAAGTTTTAGATGATTTGATACTTGTCCCCGTGATTTATACTACCTTTTTTTAGGAGGGTATTTACCCTACGTTTTATGTTTTAAAAATAGATAGATCTATAGATTAAATCATCAAAGATGTTTGAGTGTTCAATTAGTTGGACGATAGTTAAATAAATCAATATAAAAAATAAATATTCCCTTTGTTCTATGATAAGTGGTCCATTTGAGCATTTTATACATATTGAGAAAATTGTATAACTAAAATAGAGAGAAAAAATGTGTTTATTTAATTTTCTAGAGAGAAAAATGTGTTATGTTTAATTTTTCGTATCCAATATCCGATGCACAATAAAATATATTGAATTGAAAATATGCAAGTAATAATGTAATATTATTATGGCTAAATTAATCCAATGGTCCCTCAATTAATTTCCACTTTTCATTTTGGTGCCATAAGTCTTAAAATCATCATTTTGGTCTCTCAACTTTTGCTCCGTTATTAAGATTGATCCACTTCGTTAGTATTTTAATGTCTAAAATTTTTGATTTGATTTTAGGGTTAAATATGTTTTTGCTCCCTATAAAATTGGAACCTTTTAAGTTTAGTCCTTACTTAATTTTAATAGTTCTTTTAGTCGCTAAAATAAATTTTGCACTCAGTATTAATCCCTCCTCAATTCAAATTTGTTTAATTTATGCTTAAACTCTTGAGTTTTTGAACAATTTTTTGCAGACATGTTAAAAACATTACTAAAAGTTCCTTTGCAAAAAATTGTCGTAAAATTTGATTTCTACGTCCAGATTTTGTTAATTTTATCTTCAACTTTTGCCGTTTTAAAAAAATTCATATTTAATTCGTTTCATGTTAAAAAATTCTAAATTTTAGTTAACGAACCTTTCATAGTGTTCTAAACTTCTCTCAAAAAATTATTTAAAAAATTTAAGAGTTTAAGGAAAATTAAACAAACTTTGTTGTAACAGGGACTAAAATTAGAAGTAATTTTTTTTCTGTAGGGACTAAAAAACCTATTAAAATTAAGTAAGGACTAAACTTAGAAGTTCTCAATTTTACAGGGACCAAAAACATATTTAACCCTTGATTTTAACCATTTGATTGCATGTCCATTGTATTTAATGTGAATCGTCAGCACCTATTTTTTTCACTTTCCATCATTTTGTCTCTTTCTGGAAAAATGAATGATACTGAAAAAAATTGTGGAAAAATTTTAAAAAATGAAAAATAAAAAAATTCTGGAAAATTTAAAAAAATGAAAAAAAGTTAATATATATCCAAATTTTCAAAAAAATCCGAATTAAATTAAAATTATAAAAAAAATTCGAAAATATAATATTATCTTTTTTTTTTATTTTGAAAATTAATTTCAAAATTTTTATTTTATTCGAAAATATAATCTAGATGAATTACAAGATACAATGGATATTGATATTGGTTGACACTGATATATAAGTCATGTTATACTGTTAATAACAAACTCTTAATTCTATTCTTCATGATTTTTTTTTTCCTAATTTTAAATTTTTGATTTTTTTTTAATTTTTTGAATAAAATTTTCGAAAAAAAATCTGAATTTTTTCTATTGAAATTCTAGAAAAAGATTATCTATTTTTTTAAGCTTTCAAAAAATATCATCCAAACTCCAGAAAAATAATTTCAAATTTTTATTTTAAAAAAAATTCAGGAAAAATAGATTCAGAATTTTCAATTCAGTAAAAATATTATCTAACTCTTTTTTTAAATTCAAAAAATATTATCTAATGTTTTATTTTTTAATTATGAAAAATATTTTCCAATATTTTTATTTTTTGTATAAAAAATGAAAAAATGAAATTTTAAATTTCAAAAGAAAATATGCATTTTTTTTTTATTTTCCAAAACTTTTTTCATTTTTTTTAATTTTTCCAGAATTATTTTCATTATTTTAAATTTTTCTCATTTTTTTAAAATTTTTCCAGAATTTTTTTAACCCTAAAATAAATTGTTGGCTCATCGTAAGATAAAAATAAAATAGACATGTGTAATCCATTGGTCCTTTTTAAAGAAAAATGGTCAAACGATTTAAATTTAAAAAATTAATAGGGTCTATGGTGGCCACTCTTAAAGTTGGTCCACCATAGACATTTGAAGTTAAAGTTAACAATCAAGGACATTTTTGAATAACAGAGCAAACGTTGGGAGACTAAAATGATGATTTTAATACTTATGGGACCAAAATGAAAACTGATAATTAATTGAGGGACCATTGGATTAATTTAGCCTATTATTAATCAGAAAATCCAGTCGAAAAAAATAATAATTAATATTGCATAGAAAAATAAAAACGACCATTTTTTTGGATAATTTTTTTTTACAACCGTGTCACTCATTATAAAACGAAGAAGAAAGTAGTAAAATAAAAAGTATGTTGAATCAATCTTAATTCAACAAGTTGAATTCCAATTTAATCTAATATCATAGATCACTATTATAAGCAAAGTTTCACTTTTTAAATTTATTGAATAATTCATGTATTTAGTCTATATTGTAAACTAGATATGTACCATATTCAATAAATCTAAAAAAATAAAATTTTATTTACAATACTGATCAAAGGATTACATTGAAATCAAACTAACCGAGGAATAATTGACCTATCAATTCCCTTTTTGACCATAATTTTATAAAACAAAACGTGAGAATCTTAAAAATAGTGAACGAATTCCCCCTTTTGACCATCAATACAAGTGGGAATCATAAAACGGTGGAATTAGGCACCTCTCATTAGAACACATAGTAGGTTGGTAGGAGTCGGTAGCAATTAAAAAAACACGAGTAACCATGATTGATTAGGTCAACAAAAAAACAAAGACAAAGACACATCACCTTCTAATGAATCAACTTTTTTTTTTGAACAAATGAATCAACCTTAATTTGACCATTTTACATCACATTTTAAGAGACCATTTTACATTGCATTGATCAAACCAAACAACAAATGACTTGCCAATTTTACATGATTATATATTTTAGTGCAAAGGCTAGGAATGAAAGAATAGACATATGGCTGAAATATCATCCATAGCAATACCTCGTCTCTTGCATTTCCATGCATGCATTGCACACTCCACCAAACGTTTAGATGAACTTGTTCTGTCTTTTGTTGAAGACACAATATCCACTGCTTCTTGATTAGAGATCACATCCCAAACCTATATAACACATGTAAAAACCAATTACATATAAAAATTCAGCAACTTAATCTTTTGATATTATTACTAACTATTTCGAATTGCAAGTTTGATTCCCTATTTTTACTATTTCAAAGGACAACACTATACCCCATCACTGGCTAGCACAACAAACTGGTCTTTGCTTGTAATATTCCTTTGTGTTACCTCAGGCACTGAAATAAGACCATAGTCTTTCATGCAATAGTCACCAAAAGCTCTTGACATGGCTAGTCCCGGAGACTCCTCGTCTGGCAACCACACGCGGTGCACCCCAGGCTCATCGTCTAGGCAGAATACTCGCCCTTGGCAGTCAAGTATTCTCTCTGCTTCCTCTACAAACATCATATCAGGATACAGAAAACAATGAGATTCTAAGATGTTGCATTAGAGTTACACATGAACAGAATTATATAGAAAATAGTGAACAAGACTAACGAGGTAAATTGGGCTTGAAATCTATTGTTAGCTGAATCGGAACCAAATTTCCATCATCTGATGTTGTAGCTAAAACAGCACGAGAATCTCCAACATTTGCAATCACAATGAGTTCACCCTGTTCATTACAGAATCATGATTTTGGAGCATGTAAGACTAAATTGAAGCAAAGCAAATTAAAAAAAAGGACTAACTTGAAGATGAAAATTAAGATAAAGACCGAAGATTAATATTTTTGACTTGTGCATATAATGCATTAGTTACAAAAAAGTATGAAACTAAATCGTCAGATTTCACAGATTGAGTTACTGAATTCTATAATTTTCCTTTTATGTTTTACCTGTCTAACAATTGACACTGCCGTCGTTCCACTGAAAAACGAATCAATCTTGCGATTCTGCTCTAGTTCTCGATCGATCGAAGCACATGTCTTCAAGTAAGAATGCTTCCATATATCAAACTGTTGTTTTTTCCCTGTCTTTAAATCAATTTCTGGATCAATTGAAGTTTGAGAAAGTGTCTCCTGCCAGTTGCATAACAAAGCTGATGGCATTGACTCTCTTACTGTTCTTGACACATAGTGACCCCAAGGTCCATGTCCATCAAAAATCCCACAGAAGATCATGTCCTCTTGGCATCCAAATTCCTATAATCAACATCACCAAATTCACTCATAAAAAATTACAATCAATCTAATTACTATTAATGAAAGAATACTGTCTAATGGTTTTCTCATTATGTATAAGTGGTTATGTATAAATGGGCTAGTTTAGATAAACAACTTAATTAAGCGCTTATAGGACAGACATTTATCATACAAGTATTTATATATAAGTTGTTTTTACTTTTTATAACAAAAGATAAAAAAAAATACAACAGTTTCCTGGAGAGCTTATGAAAATAAGCTGAAAACTACTTATGAATATGTCTTGAGATGTTTTCAAATGCTCTTCTAAACAATCTCCCAAGTGCTTATGCAGTAGGTAAGCTAAAATAAGTCAATCCAAATCAGTTAATATATGTTATCTATTTTCATAAACTATCTTGGAAAGCTTACGAAAATAAGGTGAAAATAACTTATGAAGTTATGAACATGTTATAAGTTGTTTCCATAAGCTCTCCCAAATAATCTTAGAAGGGCTTATGCTAAAAGATTAACTCAAATAAGTCAATCCAAACAGACCTTAAAAAGATAATAATTAACATTGAATATTTGAACATACATCCCACACTATGCAGCAATCTTGGTTAACTCCTTTCTTGCCTCTTTTGGAGAAAACTGAGGCAAAGTTGTTTGAACCTTCAACATTAACGATGCCAGAGCTATTGATAAAGGAGCGATTTCTTTTTGCTTCTTTTGCCAATGCTTCAGCAGCTTCTCTCCCACTACATTTAGTGCTTCCTTTCTTCATTTTCAATGACTTTGCGAATCCATTGAACATGGATGAAAAATGACCCATCAACTCTCTCTAAACTATCTTGTGCTTCTACTCTAATGAATATATGGTACAGAATCTGAACAATGAAAAAGTACAACAGTTAAACATGATACCACAGTCCACAGGTAAGAAACTAAGAAATTCTTCATACAGTCCGATGAAGGAAACGTTTGATCTTTAAGAATTTATTTTTCATTTTTCTTTGGTAATAAATATTGAAGAAATCACACAAGTTTTGTTATCCTATTACCTACAACTACAACCATTGCCTTAAAATCAACATGGTGGCTCATGGTTAGAGTCTATTTATTTGGATTGACTTACTCGAGTTTATCTACTGACACAAACACTTGTGAAACTGTTTTAGAGAGCTTCAAGAAACATCTTATTATATGTTCATAAGATGTTTTCAGCTTATTTCCATAAACCCTCAAGGATAGTTTATGAAAACATCTTATAATTTAAACTTATATGAAAATATCTTGACTTTATTTATTTTTTGTAGTAATAAGTTATACATACACATATATGATACATACTTATGCTATAAACGCCCAATTAAGCTATTTACACAAACATGGCCAGACTTAGAAAAACAAATGACTGAGTTACTTTCCAAATTTTGAAAAGCCCCGGATCAAGGAATTTAACAAACTCAAACTCATTCTTAATTGGTAATTAAATTGGGACCCCCCACCCAAAGAAAAATTAACATTTCTTTTTGCCTTACTTTTTCTTAGATTTGATCTTTCATGTCATTTTTATAAATAAAAAAAAGTATCCAACCCAAGTTTAGCTACAGAATAAAATAAGAGATTGTGCATAGAAAAACCAAGAAAAATATCTCAAAACCCCTATGCAAGCTAGCACACGTTTAAACGCCATTTTCATACCTTAGTAGCTCTTGAAAAGTTGAGAACTTTGCAAGACCTTGTAGCTGTCGGTTTGAGATGAAGAAGGAACAATAACAGAACCAAAATCAGACAAAACAAGATGAAAGTTGTAGAAAGCAAATTAAGGTGTAGAAGAATGAATATCCAACATTAATAATTCAATAATGTTGTTTGTTTGGTTCTGGTTTCTTCTTTCTTCAGTTCCCTTTTATCTAGGAAAACAGCTACAAAGACAGTTTTTTCAGTATACACTTTAGATGCAAATAGTAGTACTATAGTACCAATCAGTGCATGTATAAATTTGTATCTTCTCTACCGTATGTATATGATTCATAAAATCTTTAAAAGGTAAAGAATAATGATATTTTTTCTACTCTTTACTACTCCCAGTTTGGGACAATTAGTAAAATGGCCTTTTTTATTTCCCAATTTAGAACTCTATGAAAAGCATGTTCTGTTTGATGGTTATAAAGAGAGAAAATTCAATATTTTTTATTTTTATTTTTGCGTGCAAGTTGATTTAATATAATGAATTGATAAGGGTATGAATTTATTTAGCGACTACTTTTTGTAACATGTGTTTTATGAGTGTATCATGAAATTAATAAAAAGCTTGTTAATTATTTTTCTCAAAACAACTTGGAGGTTGGCTGGACATCGTATTATTGCTCTATACTTTATTCATTGAATATGTAAATGAGGATAAAATGAACTATAAGAGGAGAATAATATACGGGATGTGTCCTCGTGAATTTAGATCAGTTAACAGAGTCATTGTATAATATATGTAGAGGATGGAATTGAACCCATGACATCCTGCTTATTCATCTTAAAGATGAATTTCTAACCACTAAACTACTTAAAAACTAATATATAGAACACATAACATCTAGTATCTTCATTTTTTAAAAAATAATAATTTAGTTTGTTTGGATACAACTATATAAAATGAATTTTTTGTTACAAAATTAATTCAATTTTTTGACATTCATTTTCTCTCTAAAAAAAAATCTATTTTTGAAAAGCTACTCTTTGAGCCCGTTTGTTATAGCTTTTTTGTTACAAAATTGAAATAATAAATGTTGTATTGATATTCTAAAATGACAATTATTTTGAGACGGGGAAAAAAATGTTGAAGAGACAATTATTTTAAGACGAATGGAGTATTAATGAAGTTTTAAACCGTCCAAGTTACTATGTGTTCATGGAAGCGTGAAATCAGTCGAGGTTCGCGACCTTGTTTCATCAACTATAATTCTCTTTGCTTCAAGTGATTGACACAAAAAAAAAGGAACTTTGCCCCTTATGAATTCCCTAACTAGTAGAGTGTTAGGTACAATTGTTGAGTTACACTAAAAAAATGCATAAAAAATAAAGATAAAAGTAGAAAATAAATGGATAAAAATGCAAGAATAGCTTGTTTGATTTATTGGATATTTTAATTACAGTACATGAATTGGGTATTTATATTGAAATTATTGCCTACTAGCCAAACGACTTGACCTATAGTGTTGATTCTCTGTTCGGCTAATTTCATAGGGTTCTACGTGATTACTCCCTTTTGCTAGTGGGATCGTGGTGCCCCAGGTTCGGCTTCAGTCTCGTCATTCATGGCGTGGTCCATTGATAGAGTTCTTAATGCTAAGATCCATGGAGATCGTGTCTCCTCCCTCATTCCTCAAAGCATTCAGCGGTGAAAAAAAAATAGAACATGTGTTTTTTGCATCATTGTCCAGTACAACTATGTTTTCACTCAGTTTGAGGCTCTTGCAACCCATGTTTCTAGTTAGTAGCATCGAGAAAGAATAAATTTTCCATGCACGGTCGCTCTAGTATTGCCTATCCTTCCACCTTCTTGGAGGCTTCCTCACCTAATAATTAATTTAATTAGTTCGAGATCGAATAACAGAATGATTATTTTTAGGTGTAAACAAATATCCCTAGAGACATATACATTGACGATATTGATTGGAACTACAATGTTAACCCTAAGCTTCTTTTGGATTTGGAAAGAGATACAACATTCCCTAGATTTAGACCCGCACTTTGCGGTTGTGATATTCTTTTTAATTGAATTACAAATGTATAAGTAAAGTTGTATTTGTTATATGTAAACATGCAAAATGTTTATTCACCCTACTAGGTAAAAAAATGTTTTTTTTTTCCAGCAGTAACAAAGTCACTAAAAATATTTTACATATATTTCATGTCAATACAGTTTCGTGTTAAATAAACCCTATTTATATTGGGATAAAATTTATTGAGAATTGTTGGCATTGGATCAAGGTCCATCGGGGTGCCAACCCTATTTATATTAGAATGTCGTTGCTTCTTCTTGATATCTATCCTCTTTCTTGACATAAAAAAAAAAACTATTTATATTGATCCATAGATTATAAGTTTCTTTTTTCTTCGGGTTTAGGCATTCATAGTGACCTGATCAGAATTTAGGACAATGTTAGGGTTGGTTATAACCCATACAAACTCATTCCTTGCTCAACCCTACGTATGCATAAGTGTATTGTTTTATAGATTTAAGGAAGTTACCATTTCAACTTGTGTTTCTTTTGCATTTCAAATATTGGCTAATAAACGGTTTGGAAGGTTTTGTATTTAAATTAGTTTCAACTGATTATTGAATAAGCTCAACTTGATGTGATGCTATTGCTTTTATAGACTTGGATGCACATGCTTAATATTTGTGAATAAGAGGCTATGAGAGTGAATTAATTGGATAGAAGGAAAAGACATGTACTTGAGTTATTAGCTGACTGTCTTGTGATCAGTAGCTAACAATTAACAAAGGCAAGAGATAAATTCCATTCCCACTCTTTTTCTTTATGTGCATAATAGGATGTTCATATTTTTTTATTGTTAACCATTATGTGAAGGCATCAGAGGAGTATATGAAAGCACTCTTCAATAAACTAAAAAGCTTATTTTTGTCAAAAATACATGTGAGAGAAAATTGTAAAGACACATATGAATTTGGGCTCATAAAAATAACATGAATTTGCATATCTTAACTTTTTAGATAATATTAATCATCTCCAAAGAAGAAATTAGGTGGCAAAATAAGAAAATAATAAAGAATCAAAGAGACCTAATATTTTTTTTTTTTTGGTACAAAAGAGGGCCGAAAGAGACCTAATATTAGTCTATTAAAGAAAACAAAGAGAAGCATTCTTGGGTTTTACCTGCTAAACAACAGAAAATAAATGAACCAAAATTATCTAATCTCTAATTATGAAACTTATGTATCTATTATCTAATTATGAAATTTAATGACTATAAAAATATAATCTTACTCCATTCTAATTATTTGACTCGTCACAAAAATTAGGCTATCTATTTTCCCACTCTTTGCTATTCTCACACACCCTGCAAAAAGTCCAAAATACCCCTGGTTCGGATTATGGTTTGGATTATATAATCCGAACCAGTTTGTTTCCTTTTTTTGGAATATATAATCCAAAATAATACAAACTGTGATTTCATTGTTGTATTTGATGTCAAAGGTCTCTACTGAACGTCGTATAATCCTCGCATAAGCTGCAAAGCAATTGCAGGGATTATATCAACAGTTAGTAATGACCATGACACCATAAACACTTCTAAAAAACTAAAAAATGATTAAGAAAAAGTAAAAAAAGTGGTGAAGTGAAGAACGAAGGAATTTGTTGAAGATGGAAGTCTATATATAGCCTAAAATAAGTCCTATATCATAACCACAGTCAAATGACACATTTTCACCGTTCAACTGTCCAAAAACTCATTAAACACACCGCAAACAGTCCAAACCTTTGGTAAAACGCCACCGTCCAAAAAAAACTAAGAGTTTTCGGGTTATATAATTTGAACTTCTCTAAAAAAAATCGGATTATATAATCCGAACCTGTCGAAGAACAAATTTTAATTCAATCTATGTGTTTAAATGAACATCTTTAGTGTAAAGTAAAACATGATGAAAATTTTCAGAATATATCTATCTATTTTTAAAAATTCTCATCTATAGCGTAAGGTTAAAGGGAGAGTTTTTGCCGGCATGATGATCAACATATATATATATTATTTAAAACATAATAAAAGTACTTAATTCAACAACATATAACTAACCATAGATAAAACATAATTCGACAACATAAAACACGTAATAAAAACAACATAAAACAAATAATAAAATAAAACATAGCAGATCACGGATCATCTAAATTAATGTCTTCGTGTGGTGCGTTCAAGAGTGCCCTGATCTCTTCGTAGTTCTTGGGCCGCATCAAGCTTTTCTGAATTTGTTCAACAGATCTGACCAACGAAGCATCCAACTCGATCGGACCTCTAGTACTGTACTGACCAAAGATCAAGATGGTTCTCACGCCGTCGTCGTTCATAAGCTTAACCCGGCTGAACCGCACACTCTTGACTGAGTCGGTTGATGGACGTCAATACTCAACATTGTCCACCCTCCGTGTGTCTCTGTAGTTGAGTTGACGATTAATTTGATCCAGCTGACCCTTCAACTCGGAGAGGGTGACAACAATGCAAATTCTGAACAGATGGGGTGGTTTCCCCCCGTTGTAGTAAACAACTGCTAGTTTGGTGTTCGAATCAAAGATAGATTTTTCCATGGTTTTTTTGTGTGGTTTACTGCTTATGAAAACTGGGACACCTCTTTATAGAGGTTTTTGGGCGTCCTGGACCACAGAAGTTGTTGGTGCAATGTGGACCACAAAAAAAATCTTGTCCTGAATATTATCGGATTATATAATCTGAAAATTCCCTCACCCTACATAAAGTATGAAGTTTCTCTCATTTTCACCCAATATCGATTTATTTCGGATTATATAATCCGAAAACCAAGGGTAGAATTTCAGATTATATAATCCGAACAAAGTTAGTCTTTTTGGACGGTGGTCTGCACCACATAGTTTTCAAAGGTTTTTACCAGCATTAATGGCTGATAAAACCCATTTGAAACACGTGTTTTTGACTCAACATAAAGTGTAGTTACACTCTATGCAACCATTTCCCCTATAAATAGCCTCCAAACCTTCACTATTTCTCACACCATCATCTCACACTCTCTCCTCCTTTTCCTTCTACAACAATGTGTTTCATCGTTGGCCTTTCATAAAAAGAGGCTACTTTGGAAATTCAGGGATTGTATGGATGGTCAATAGGGATGACAACGTGTTGCAAAGAAGCACGGTTTATCTGGGTGTCAGGTTGGTTTGTCTTGGTGCAAGGTTGACCATCAAAGAAAACAACTGGTCAAAAAATTAAGGTAATTTTGTAACAAAAAATTCCATTTTATATAGTTGTATCCAAACAAATGAAATCCTTATTTTTTAAATTGATTTTTTATTATGATAAACAAACACAAAATATATTCTCATTTTATTTTATAAAATCAGTAAAATAAATAATCTTCAAATTATGAAATGTGAAAATCACATGTATTTTAATCCTTAACAAACGGGTCCTATGAGAAATAAAATCACTTTTTTTAAAAATATTACTTTAAAAAGTATTGTATCCATTTGTTACAATGTAAATTTTTTTTTTATCAATATTTACTTTAAAGAATAAAGAGTATTGTATATGTTTGGTGGGAGAAAACAAGTATCAAAAGATTAAGATAATTTATAATGAAAAATTCCTTTTATTTTAGTTGTATCCAAACAAAGTAAATTATTTTTTAAAAAAGTGATTTTTATTTCGATAAAAAAACAGAAATTTGATTTTTTTTTAATAAAATATTTTAAAACTAATCTTTAAATTATTTAGTGTTAAAATCATTTTTTTTAACATCAAGTGCTTTTATCTCACCTTGGTTCTATTTGATGCAATAGAATCACTCTCATGAATTTGCTTTTAGGCACTCCAATGAAAATGACAATTGTTTCAATATTTAGTTTAAAAAATTAATAAATAAATCTATACTATATATAAAGAAAACAATCCCTTTTAACTCTTTTGGGTTGGATTTTTTTTCTTCAAAAATGTCCTCAATTTTCAATACAAATAACACATGTAACAAATAGATAAGAATATATGTTTTTTTTTCCTTTATCTTTTAAAAAGTGAAACAAACTAGGTGAACATATTTATACTTACTTTTTCTTCATCCCAATTATACCCTTAAACAACTTTTTCTATAATAAAGATCGTTGTTGGTGTCATTAAAAAAAAGAATTTAGATTATATTTTTTTTGTTATATTGTTGGTGTCATATGATAAATAATCATGATTAGTTTGATTTGTTATAACTTTAAAGCAACTAACGTTTATATTTTTAGTTTTAATTCAAATCAAAATTTTATATAAGAAAAATACTTGTTAATAATTTTCAATCGTTAGTGCAATAATTTTCACGTGTCCATCTTTTCGCCAGTGTAAATAACATTTCAAATACGTTTGACGTATAACCCATGCTTCGATGCTTGATACATGTTTGTTACTAGTTGTATTGTTACTAATACGTGTACGGTTTGTTACTAGTTATAAAATAATAGGAAAGAAGAATTTAAAAAGAATAAAAAAAAAATTGTGAAGGAACCGAGACACACTACCACAGCCCACAAGGAAGTAACTGAAATAAAATAGTAACATTGGTAAAAGATTAGATAAACATAGATTTTAGTCAAAACAATCTTTTTTGAATCAAAACAAATTAATCTAATTTTCCGTTTTTTATAAATACTAACACTTTCCAGTTTTCACTTTGAGTTAAGGTGCGCTTTTTATGAATACCAACACTTTCCACTTTGAGTTAAGGTGTGCTTTTTATTAAATCGAAGTATTCATCTTTCCATATCCTCCATCCTTCGATTCCTTAAAATAAAAATCCTTCCATCATTCGATAAACAATCATGTCAAACAATGACATCGATACAATAAGGTTGAAAAAAGGTGCATGGTCGTTACACGAGGATGCACTATTAAAAGAATATGTGAGAAATTATGGAGAGGGCAATTGGGATGCGGTAAAAGAGAAAACCGAACTTTTTCGATGTGGTAAAAGTTGTCGTCTAAGATGGCTTAATCACTTACATCCTAATTTAAAAAAGGGTTCAATTACTAAAGAAGAAGAACAGAAAATCGTTGAACTTCATGCAAAGATCGGATCCAAATGGTCTCTAATGGTTCAAGAGGTTTGTATATTCTTTGTAAAAAAATTTACTCGAAATATTTGTCTATTATAATCATTAATATGCAATAGCATGTATATATCAATTGCCTTATCATATATTATGCGGTTTAAGCATTGTACTATTATGGTTATATGTTATACCGTACGTCCTTATGCTTCTAGCTATCAAATTAGTCCTGTCATATTTCTTTGTTTTTGGTGAAACTAGCTATCAAATTGCATATATAGGGATCCGTGATATTTTTTTTCCTTTAAAATAAATAACGGTGCTAGCATATATAGGGATTGAATTAGTTT
>Ga0228711_1007781_pt1 | contig 15382 bp, 7 predicted proteins | sample MedpolnodulmetaG_2_FD_177996 | JGI IMG/M metagenome (GOLD analysis project Ga0228711, IMG submission 177996) | Root nodule microbial communities from Medicago polymorpha collected in Santa Monica, California, United States - brown nodules | ecosystem: Host-associated > Plants > Roots > Nodule...
ATAAAAAAAAAAAAAAAATAAAACAAAAAAAAAAAGAAGAAAAAAAAAAAAAAAAAAAAAAAAAACAAAAAAAAAAAAAAAAAAAAAAAAAAAAAAAAAAAAAAAAAACCACAGCAAACAACACAACCAACCAAATTTAAAGCAACTTCGAAACAGATCCAAAAAAACAACAAATATTACACCAAAGCATAATATTAATGTAAAATTCGAGAAGAAAAAAAAGTTACATCAATATTGTTTTGTGAATTGTTTCTCTTATTATTATGCATTGTTCGGATTTAACTAATTGTTTTGACCTTGTTTTTTGTTCCCTGTTTGCTATTGCATGTAATTGATACTCTTTCAGCTGAGGTTTTGACACTCCTTGTGCTGAAATCATCAGGCTTTCAGTAATATATTTCATTTTAGCTTCTTAAAAAAAACAATTTTCAATTGATAATTAATAATTAATATTATAAAAATGATAAATCAAATATTTTAGTTGGTATAAATTACTCAATCCCCTTTCAATTCCTTTAATTACATATATTTTATTTTTCTCTTGACAAATATAAAATGGTACAAATAGTTAATGCATTAAGCAAATAATTAAAGTATTAAGCAAAAAATAAAGAGATGATGAGAAAAGGTTTAGCATAAGGAATATAGAATTATCATATGAAATTGGTTCAGTGTGACTAGGCCACTAAGTTGTCGAAAAATAGATAGGCAACTAGCATGTATGTCCCTTGATCAATAATAATATACTCACTCGGGTCTCATGTCTAAACACAATAAAAAACGACTTTCATCCCTGTTGAAAAAAAGTAGTTATTCTCATTTAATGTTTTCATAGTATTAAAAAAAGTATGTAGTTTTCAAATTACCCCTTATGAGAACTTATTTCAAGAGAATAAAAAGAAATGTAATACACATAAGTCATACCACATTAAGAGATTTCCTCTCAACCTCCTCAACATGAAGAAAACTCATATCAAGAGCAAACTACAAAGTAAGCCTCAAACCCATAGTTTCAACAATAAAAGGAACAAGGAATATAACATATCCACACTCACTTACAAACAGGACATATGTTAGCCGAGATAAGGTTTCAAGATATAAAGATAGACTTGAATGAAATAGAGTGTCACGCCATATTATCCATAAGAAGATTTGTATATTGGAAGGAACTTGGAGGCGCCATATCCGGTTCCAAGGCTTTTTTTAGCAAAGAAGTTTGGACACTCATCAACCAATAATAAGCATCACAAATAGAATAAATGTTGGAGGTGCAATTATCCCACACCCACACATCATATATGTCCTAGACAAGAAAAGATGGATACAAAGTAATCCTGTAAATAATGTTTTTTTTTTTACTAGATTCTGTAAATTGTTGTGAAAGTGACTCGAAATTAAAGTCTGAAAGCTGTCAAAATCGAAATACGATTTGAAAAATTTGAGTACGATTTTTAGAGCAGAATTGACACTTCCCATTCGTAAAAAATCGGAGTACGATCTAGAAAAATCGAAGTACGATTTTGCGCAGAAGCATAAAAATAAAACGTATTTTTACGGGCCTGATTTTGTTCCAATTTATGAGGGATGCTTTTACTATAAGGGTCTGTTTGGTTCGAGAGTTTTGGAGGGGATGGGAGGGGAGGGGAGGGGAGATTTTTAATTTAAAGTGTTTGGTTCAATTTTTAGGAAGGGAGGGGAGGGGAGCAAATTTTATTGCACTGTCAAAATTATCCTTATATTAATTTAAAATCTCAATATTATCCTTGTAACAACATTTATTATTATTATGTTATATTATCCTTGAAACAACTTTTACTATTATTAGGTTATAGGTTATATTATCTTGTAACAACTTTTATTCCATATTATTAACAATTTTTTCTTGTAACAACTTTTATTGTATATTATTGAGAATTTTTCCTTGTAACAACTTTTATTACTCATTGTAAAACCCTATTACTAATTCATTATTCCATCGTCTACATCGTGTTGTTATAGATTACATCGTTATTGTTTCGTTACTTTATTATCCTTATTTAATTAAGTTTAAAGGTAAAACAGTAAAATAATTTTAAAATCTCTCCCCTCCCCTTGTGAACCAAACACACTTTTAATTAAAATATCTCCCCTCCCATCCCCTCTGTTAAAATTCCTCCCCTCCCCACCTAATTCTCAAACCAAATGGACCATAAATATAGACCTTGTATCAGATGTAAACCTTGAGATAGAGGGGGCTGAAAACAAGGGTTTAAAAACAAACATCAAACTAGGGTTTTAGAGAGATTTCTCTAAGCGGGAGACATTAGGGTTGTGGTTGATTCACCTTGGGAAACACTATTAGGATTGAGTCTCTTGGTCACATGAAGAGATTGAGACTTTGGATAGAATTAGGTTTGGAGACTTATTCTTGTAACCCATTGATATCTCCTTTGTAAAGTTACTCATTATTACAGTGAAGCGGAGAACTGCTCTCTCCCCCAGACTAGGTCAATTTGGACCAAACTGGATAAACAAATTCTTGTGTTCTCTATTCTTTTCTCTCGTTGTTTTCTATTTTGGCTTGTGTTTATAATTGTTCCATACACTTTGTTTTGGTTGCTTGATTATCACTTGCTCCACACATCAAGTTTGTTATTGGTGTGATTTTTTCATCGAATTCACAACATAAATAATGTTTTTTTTTACAAGATCCTTGTAAATAATGTTCTTTGGCGGAACTCTTGATTTAAAAATGTGTCCCTGTCCAATTGAATAATACAACATTTCGTAGCTTCCGTTATTCTTTTTTTTTTTTGGTAGAATAGCTTCCGTCATTCTAATGCTCTACAATAATAACAATTACAGATAACAGAAGTAAAAATAAAATAAAAAAATTATATTCAAAGTAGTTATTATATTATTTTCTCCTTTGAATCGGGTTTGTTCCCTAAAAAACCACGACAAACACCCCCTTTTAATTGGTTTTTAGTTATTTTAGAGAAAACTATAGACAGCTCCTAAGTCAAATCAGGTTTAAGTAAAACATTTAATCAAATCCAAAAACTACCAAACTCAGATTTGGTTTCATGGGTTTAGGCTGGCATTTCATGAAGTAACGACAAAAACTAAATAACCAATATAAGGAACAACACCTCATTGCATTTTTTGCACATTGATCGATGAGAATGCATACATAAATAGGGACAATAATGTAAATAGAGATAATAATGGTAATGCTACAAATAATTGTATATAGCAGGGGAATAAAATAGAAAGAAAGAAAGAAAAACGCATTTTATAGAAGGATTTATATTAACTACTTAGAATTAGAACCACCTCTCACATGGGTGAAGGTATATTATACCGGTGTAGAAAAAAAAAGCCTTGTAAATGCATTCGCTTATGAAATTTACATAGCAGCTACTTTCAGCAAGAGATAGTAACCTACTAAAAATTTACATTTCTCACCTTACAATCCCTACACAAGGTAGATGTAGGGGAAAAAATGGAAAGTGAAATCAAATTAAAAAAAAAAAAAGTGAAATTAAAATATCACAATCAAATCCCTATTCTGTCTATTATGCCAATTCCAGCTTCCCTCAAAGCTTAATATTAGATGGAAGCCAAATGATGAAACGTTCTAGCATCTCAATCATTTAGAGGTTATCACATCAATGAGCCAGGTCCACACTCCCAATACCAATGGTCGACTTGTCAACCATACGCACATTGTACTGTTCATATACTCTTATCCGATTCTCAGCCCACCAATGTTCTGCTTGTTTCTCACTAAACCGCTTGCGACTGCATTCACCAATGCAAAATTTTCCAGGTTATAACACGGTTAACGTATGATATAATTTCTAGTAAAACTTTTGCTTTTTCCCATTAGATATCAAATTAGAGATAAAGCATTTACGAAGGAAATTGTTTGTTTCTGTTAAACACCATGTCCATGAATACCAAATTTTTTAGAAGAGTTACCAAGTTGACAAGAAAAAAACAATGTCAATACAGTAAAGCATTTCATACCTGAATCGAACCCTCTTAAGATCTATTGCACCGCCTGCTAGGGAAGTGAGAGTAATATATACACCAGGCTCATCTTGCTCAACCCATTCACTCTCATTACGGGACTCATTATCCTTTGGTTTGCTCCCATTTTTGCTAGCTGCATCTGATTGACTATGTTTACAGTGACCAGCAGAACGGTCGGTGACAGTGCTTGATCCATTTGAAAATAACTGGTTATATGATCCAGTTACGTCCGTTTCTGGGCTTGTTGCTTGAATATTCAATCGATCAACAGAAGCAATGCTTAAGTCATTGGAACCAGGAGTGGAGTAAGAGGGTGATCTGACATTCCTAGCTGCTCCTATGGGCAGCCTCTCAGCCATGTCCTTCAGCTATTCAGTGCAAAAAGAAACAAGATGTATGACCAACGAGAGACTACATAAATCTTATACATCCAATATAAATGTATAAGACATAGGCTTAAAGAATATATAAATTAACAATCCGTTGGTTTAGTTATTGATTGATAACTGTAACTGCTTGTATTTAGAAATTAGCTATAAATAATTCAGTTAATATTATTCTTTTCAGTCCTAGAGTCTTTAAGCAAATTTATTACAATATTATATATATATATATATATATATATATATATATATATCTGTGTGTGTGTGTCAAATCAATAAATAGACTTCCAGATTTGTGAGATTTTCCATACATTTAGGCTTTTATTTTTATTTCCCAGAGGCTGGCTATTTACTTGAACCTTATGCTGTGAATATAAATGATAAACGCAGAAAAAGAAGAAAGTGAATGAAGATGTGTTTTTTAGAAGACACTAAGCACTAGCCACCAGTGGTATTATGCTTGGTCTCGCAATCACATCTATTTATCTTTATCTAAAGATTTTCTGCTATCAGTGTAGCTTTACTGCTTGTTCAGTTAGACAAGGTTCAAATGCTTGGATAAGGTTTTTCAAGGAGATATTAGTTGGCTTATTTGAATGGAAATTTTTTACCAACCACTTTCCTGAGTAGAATGCTGGCCATGTAACATGAATTAGTTTGTTAAAAGTGGTTTGAGGGATTGGAATTTCTACCTGGGCAGTAAGTGACTTGATCACTTCCTTTGCTGCTTTGCATTTGGCAGTTTCTTCGCTGGCAATTGCTATTGCTTCTTTTAGCTGTTTAGTTGTTTTTGCCAACTCATCTTCTTGAAGCTGGGATTTCCGAGTCAAGTTTTCCACCTAAAAGGGGCCAAAATATTCAACGAGCTCAATACAAATAGATAATAAAAATAATGACAATCAGGCTTTATACCACGAGGTGCATTCGGTTACGTGGATCAAACAACATACTACAATAATCAAATGAGTAAAACATCTTGGTATGGTTTAGAAAGAAAACAAAAAGGAAAGGAGAAAAAATAAATAATTTCCAGCCTATTAATATATCATCTTGTTGTAGTTTCGAAAATACAGGGAGGGAGGAAAAGAACGAATCATATTTCCGGCCTATGATAGTAGAATATGGATGTCAGATGTCCAACTGTTGTTTATGAAAAAATTGTTTTGACAAGTGACCACAAGAAGCTCTTAAAAATTTATTAATTGAACCTCATAAAAAAGGTGAAGAAAGAAATCCACTGTTAAGTTGTGTCGACTCAAGCATGAATAAAAATCTTCTTTCTTTTGGTGATAAAAGCCTTATGTACAGAAACTGACAATCTGAAACTAGGGCCTGCTATGAACTAGACAGAGTTAAACCTATAAAATCTCAAGCTCAGCTCATTCGCTAAACAAGTCAGAGTTTATGACTCATGATCAGCCCACAAGTTCATGAGCTAGCTTCTTGAGCTGTTACAAACTGAGAATTAAATAGTTACTGAGTCAGCTATGTCCATCAGCAGCCCTACCTGAAACATTCACGTGTGGCACATATTCTGACATAACAATAATTAAAAAATAAAAATTTACATGACAACCATTATCAGACAATGAACAAGTAATTAAATCATCTCCAATCTAGCTAGCAACAGTCCAAGCATAATAGTAAAAGTTGTATGAAATGAAACTCCATTCTTTATTTTTGTGCCACATGATGGATAGGTCATTTTCTTCAGCCATAATCGATATTGATACCATAAGGTAAAGAACAGATGCCAATTGCCAAATATTTAAATTCTATTAAAATAACCTATTCATCAAGGCAATATTGTCCATCAATGAAAGCATAAAGCAGTATACCTGTGATCTTAATTTAACAACCTCCTGATTAAGGCTTTCGTTAGTCTTCTTTGTATCATCCACAAATATCTTTGGGGTTGTCAGTCCTCCCAGCGTTGGGGTTGGAGTAGTTGACCGTGGTGGACTAGGCCGCCTAGATATTGGGGATGTTGCCCGGGAAACAATTCTAGATCCAGGAACAGAAGCTGAAAAAAACTTCTTTGATGATCCAAAAACAGGATTAGAAGATTTAGAAATATGCATTGCTCCCCATTGTGAACCACCATTTGGAACCGGCGAGACACGACTACTGTTGAATTCCAATTTCTTATTTTTCTTCGAAGATCTTCTGTCCACTTGTTTCAAGGATTCCATTGAAGAGAACCTGGAAAATTGATTTTGAGATCTGGAATCCAATTTATCATCCTTACCAATAGACTCAAGTGACCCTTGATTAATACTTCCTCTTCTGCTAATAGATGATTGAGATGAAGCATCAGTTTCAGCAGTTTTCCTTATTTTGTTGAAACAGTTATCACAAACACGATAAGGTTTGTTGGGATTTGGTGACATTGAAGCCTTAATAGACTTCTTACTGCTACATGAATGACAAAAAACGAGTCCACAATTATAACAATTATGGCGCTTCCTTTTGAAATTGAATGGCACACGGCAGCCAGAACACATGGATTGGTCAACACCAGATACCCACTTATGCAAGCATATGGCAGCAGTGAAATTCGTACCACAAGCAATACTTTTGACTTGTTTATCTTTTAGAGCTTCCACTAAGGTTGGGGAGTTTCTATCATCAGTATCCCCATGACCTAGACGACCATTTGAACCTTTCCCCCAAGTGTAAACTTCAGTCCTTGAGGTTAAAACGGCAACATGATAAGCACCACAGGCTATCTCTTCCACAAAACTCTTTGAAAGCTTCCCTTCAATTCGAGTTGGTAGCTTCCCATCAGCTTGAGGATTTCCTAACTGGCCATAGACACAGCTGCCCATGGTATAGACATGGCCTGCTCTAGAAAGTGCAACAGTCATACTATGCCCACAAGCAACTTGACAAAAGTTAGGTTCAACAAGGGCGACAACACAGGTTGGAACAAGTTTTGATTCCTTGTCGCCATGCCCAAGTCTACCTTTGTCTCCATCCCCCCAAGTAAACAGCTTCCCTGAAGAGCAGTTGCTGGAACTAGAATTTCCAACCATTACTTCCACAATTGCAGCAGTATGCCAAACACCACAAGCAGCCTGCACAGTACGAAGACCCTTCAAGGATTCTATTTCCCTTGGCAAGGAAACACTTCTTCGGTCCCCATGACCCAGAACACCAAATGTACCATCACCAAATGTAAATAACTTCCCAGAAGAGGTTACAACAGCAGTGTGCCAAGGACCACAAGAAATAGATGAAACATGTATACCTTCCAAGGGACCATTTACTCTTTTTGGGACCCAGTGGCTCACCTGATTTCCATGCCCCAGAAGACCATAATTGTAAGTGGCATCACCCCATGTATAAAGATCACCAGAAAGAGTCACAGCACAAGTATGATACTCCCCACAAGCAACAAGTTCAATATTGGTATTACTTAAAGATTCAATGAGCTTTGGATGGGGAACATCAGAATCAACTCCATGCCCAAGCCTGCCTCCGGATTCTTCTCCCCAAGAGAAAATTTCACCTTGTTTTGTCACTAATGCCGCATGTTGCCCACCACAAGCAATATTCTGTACATCTAGAACTACTGCTGATTCCAAGGCTTTCGGCAATAGAGAATCCATTTTGACATCCAAACGACTCCCAACTCGGTGAACCCCACCACCCAAAACACCATCACCTGTGCCTTCCCCCCAAATGAAAACATCCCCTAAGGCATCACCATCATCACGGGCAGAACCTTGGCTAGAAGAGCTAACAGCACTTGATAGACTAACTCTAAATGCATCCATAGGCATTGTCTTCATGTGACCATGCACACTATCTGATCCTCCTGATGACACGGAGTGGACTGAACCACTGGCAGAATCTGGTGGGAAGAAACCCTTTGGAGGAATAGGATAATAAGTCGCATCAGAAAATGCTTTATCTAAACCATTCTCAGGTGGGCTCTCATATGGGCTATGAAGGCGAAGGTGATCCCCACTATCCTGAAAAGAGAAAACAAAAATCTTCCCAATAAACCTCCCCAGCTGAAATATAGACAAGCATGAAAAAAATGGAAGGATACAGATATTGTTTAATACCTTTTGCAAGCTTTCATTACTACTAAATGGAGAATGTAAGGGAGAACTTCTTCTAGTGTACGTTCGAGGACTGTTAATTTCAGATGGAAAACCATCACTTCTTGACTCAGTTCTCCACTTCCGTTGATGGCTCCGTGAAATCAATGCTTTCAATCCACTAAACCATACCTCAGCTTCATCTTTGTCTTTGCAAATCTATAATAAAGAATCAGGTCACAATATTGTATTGAGGTGAATCACAAAGAATACCACAGTAATGCTCATGATGTCTATAATATTTGTGATTATATTTGACTAGCAAAGTATCAATTTAATTTCAAAGATGATCTACTCACAGTTAATCAAGAATCTATAGGTCATAACCCCCCCTTTTGCATATATGTGGTTGATTGTGGGTAGATTATTATTGATGAAATTCAACTGATACTTGTAACTCAAGTATCACTAACCCAGGAACTAAAGACACTTTTTTCTAAGCTACATCTATGGCTATTTTCTTTAAAAAACAAACAGAAAAAGGATGTGAAGAAATTTGTACCAGGTCCAGTGATCGTTCATTGTAGATAAGTGAAAATGACTGGTATTCCTTTGCAGGCCGTGGATATCTTTGAAAGATAGGCTGAAAAAAATTGAAGTTTAATTCAGTCATAATAACTTGAGATGCTTTCACTGCACAAGGTCAAACTCAAATTGTAAAATACACTCATGCCCATGCTCACCAGAATATCACAAATTGGAGGTGCATTTTTACGTAAATGAGAACTTAATGGAAAAAGCCAGCACAGAAGTACATCAGTATGTATATAAATTCCCAGACTTTAGCAGTATAGTAATTGCTATTAGAAGACTACATCAGTGATAGCAAGAGAAAGAAAGAGCAATAATCCACGACTGCCACAAATTAATCATGGATAGCAACCAAATCAATATAAATCTGAAATCTTTCCTACAAGGAAACATGATTCAACAATTTCCATAAACAGGCATACATTGGGAAACATTCAAAATGGGGGGGAGGTGTCAGTCAATCATGGATAAAGATTGACAGCTCAAATTTATATATCTTAACTAGGAGTAAATTGTGAGGCCAGAAGAGTGCATAAATAAAACGCAAATTTTATTTTACAAGTATACAAATTATAGCTATCAGCAACTATTTATCTATGAGATATGAATTATGATATCGTCGCCATTTACAAAATCTGAAGCAGAAAATTAATATCAATGATTTCATTGTCATTTTGAAAGACTTACCGTGCGTTGTCCAGATATAATTCTAGAAACATTTGTTAGTTTAAGGCGCTTCTCTTCTTTCCCTGAGAACCATATCAAAACAGATTCGTCCTGAAAGAATAGAAAAATTAAATACATTCACATTCCACATCACAATAGAAAAGATTGTCAATTTAAAAAAGAGCTTAGCCTGGCCTGGGCTTGATGAATGCCAAGTCATAGGCCTCTTCTGGTGGCCTAGCCTATTTCCATCTCTCAGGAAAAAAATAGGTAGATAGATTTTCTTAATGAATAATATATATTGCATAAAGATAGTAAAAACTTACATTGGAAAGCCGAAAGGGGCAAAACTTGGGCTTCCCCCTTCTTCCATACTTAAGCAAATAAGCTCCTTTCTTTAAAGCAGTAATTGCCTGCAGTTCAGATATTTAAAGAACCTCAGTCAGTATAGTCCGCACAATAGACAAGCCCCAAGGATATCTTGCTTGAAGTCCCAAATTCCACATCACACTACAGCAATAGACTATGTGCACATCAACATAGATGAATTAAAAAGATTTGCAACATACTCCCTCCAGAATGAAATATAAGCAAAAATGGTAGTTGAAAAGTCCGTGTACATGGTTAAAAATTTAGTCCACATACATTGACTTTTCAACTACCCTTTTTGTTTATATTTCATTCCAGAGGGTTTAGTTTACCATAAGATCACAGTTCAACACCTTTTTCCTATTTTGAAAATCTCTTCATATATTTAGTCCCCTAAACTTATAGAAGCAAAATCGCAGCTAGAATCTTGAAAATATTTCTGATAGCCACGGAGCCATTAGTTTTCTACAGAAATTGATCCTTTTCTCTACTCAGAAGAAGCTCTACAACAAGCAAGGACTCGAGGAGACATGAAATTCAAGAAGATGCAGCTGGGCACAGGAAAGTGCTCCTTCTTATCCTATTTTTCTAGTCAGCAGCCTTGTCTACAGCCTAAATAACACTGCCTCCAATTGAAGAGCAAGAGATCCTCCACTAATTTTAATGGTCAAGTTTATCCGCTGCAATATTGGGTTAACCAAAGGCATAAACAACTAAGACACAACTAGATGGTTGTTCACTACATGAATCAAACAAATGATGTCACTGTATTAGTCAAAAAATTATTCTTGAACTGGGCATTTAACCAAGGTTGCACAAACGCCTATACTAGTCATGTCCATGTTTTGTCCATGCAGTACACAATTTCTTGCACACTTCGGATTTTCTTAGTTCTGTTTCAGAGTGATTAGATGAATGATAAGCAATTTACTGTCTACAGTGACATGTTTTAACTTAAAAATATTGATTTCACTTTCAATTTAAGATTTGTGTTTTTATGTTAATATAATACTTATGTGTTTATTACAAACATATTGGTCTACCTCAACCTCTAATTGTTAGGCTCTCGTCCAACTAATTAACTCCTTTAATTTTCACCCTATCAGTCTATTCTCACATGTGCAAAAATCATCTTTGGTATAATTGTACCAACATTCCTAAATAGATGGCACTTCAACTTTCTCCACGATAAAATTAATCCTGCCATAAATAACCAGTAATAATACTAAAAAGTTAGTGATTAATTTAACAGCACAGTGCTTCACTTCACCTTGTGAATGATGAAACCAAGTTACTCCAAAATTGTATAATGCAACCATTGTTGCATACAAGTATCTGATACCAATATGCATATGATATGCCTAGATCTGTTTGGTATATGACTTTGATACATTTGGAACACTGCTCAAAGAACATGGCTTGAAGCTTTTTGTACAACTGTGTTCATCATACCGGGAGAGGAATTGAAGTACAGCAGAGGAGTGGGTTTATGAGCTATCCAAAAAGGATATAATCACACCTAAAAGAGCGGCAAGGTTGTAGGGTATTACTGGAATTACACAAGGCCCAAATCTGAATTAACTTCTAATTTATGGGAGCTATTTAACTAAAAGAAGTTAATAGTTCGTGACTAATGAAAAGGTCCTTATATGTGTATTTATGAAGAATTTAAATCATAGAGTTCCCAGAAAAATTGAGATATAGAAGCTAGTTTTCACTTATATGAAAAGTTATATTGTTTAAAAATGCATACTTATTCTGTAAGACTCTTTTAGTAATTATTTTTCCACAAGTACATCTTGAGAAGTTTATCTAAACCAGCTCAAAGATCTGCAATATGATGGTGTTGAACTCCTTGAATTAACAAAATAATATTTTCATAAACCAGACATAGAAGTGTGCTTTTTTGGATAATGGAAAATGGGGAGACAAGAATTATAGAGTTTGTTTTAGATGGTAGATAGTAGGCAATTGTACTCGTGACTTGGTTTGAACAAGACAATTAATTTTTTTTGTGGCATTCCAAAGTACGGAAAAAACCAACATTAGTAAGGAAAAAATGTGATTATTTTGACATCTTTAGAGGTGAAAGAATATATTTTGATATGGACAAAGGAAACATATGGGGTCTATGCCTTTTTATTATAATCACAAGTATCATTTTATAACAAAGGAAGCATAGTGTGTCTATGCTTTTTGATTACAATCACAAGTATCATTTTATAAAAGTGTGATCATCAGCAGCTGCTGATATGGTTATATATTAATGAACCATGTCAATGAACTCTTCACAAACATAACACATTTATGTATTTTACACACACATGTGCACGCATATATTCCCATTAATATATCTAGTCTGCTTTATACCTTAGGTATTAAAATTTTCATGTATTCTCATATCTATGCCATATAGTATTCATATTAAGGGTATGTTTGGAAGGGAAATTTTGGAGGGCTAGGTCTACATCAACAACCAAGCCTTATCTCACTAAGTGGGGTTGGCTACATGGATCAAACGATGCAATACTGTTCAATCATATACCATATTTATATCCAACTCATTAATCTCTACATCTTAATAGTTTCTCTTATAGTTTTTCTAGGTTTTCCTCTACATCTAGTGATTTGACTCCCCATATGACTTACTCTCCTTACTACAAAATCCACAGTTCTAAATTAATATATACTTGAGATTTTAAACAAAATCGAAAGAATATCATGATATATGATCATATAAAAATTCAATTACACTTCATTCATTTTTAGAAACATTTTATAGTTTCCTTAATTTAGAAAAGAAACATTTTTAGAAAAGAAACATTTCATAGTTTGCTTAATTTAGAAAAGAAACATTTTTAGAAACAATTCAAATTTCAATCAAACTTCATTCATTTAATGTACACAATATAAATCCAAGCAATATTCTGATGTACACAAACAATAAAAAACAAATTACAATGATAGTAAGCATGGTTTTAAATTGCGGCCTGCAACTGCAATTGTGGCCACAATAAAACAGTTTTAGTCGATGTCTCCGCAACAGCACGACAATCACAACCGCAGCCGCATTTGACCAAATTTTACCGCAACATAACCACTACACCCGCAATTTAGACCATGCTAGTAAAGAAGTTGGTATGCTATATATTTTTTGTAGTAGCTACTAGCTAGACTAATTTTTTTTTATGCAGCCAAAGTTAGTAATTGAGCAAACCATCAAATTAGTCCCTGCCTTTGTAGGGAACTTTCAAATAGGTCGTTGAGATTATGAGTATATCAAAATGGTCACTAACTCTATTAAAATATCAAGCTGATCCCTATATTTAACTACTTCTATCAATTAAGTCCCTAAAATATAACAACTCCCACTCAATTTGGTCCCTAAATTTTCAATTTAGTGCCTAGCATATTCTTGGAAGGACTATTATGAATAAAATTTGACAGAATTAAAGACTTTCTTTGAAATATTCATAAAATCAGCGATCTATTTACGAGCATGCTACAAACTCAGAGACTAATTTGGTGGTTTACTCGTTGAACATTAGTTGTTGGTTTAATGTTAAAGATGTCATACTTCTTAACCCGTAGCTCAACCTAGCTAGATTATACAATAAACTAAATTAAAATCCTATAAAATATAAACAACAAGAACTTGAATTTTTGAAGAATATACACAAACCATATGAATTAACGAAGATACCTGTTCAATGTCTCTTTCAACGGAACCAATTCTATTCAGATCCGAAGTAGTCGAAGTAGTTGTCGTCATCATAACCGTATCAGACCGTGACATCACTCAATCTAAGAACAAGAAATCACTTCAACTATTACCAAAATTCAAACACCAATTTCTTCAACTCATTCACCCATTCTCATACCCAAACCCTTCCATTCACCCCAAAAACCCTTCCAAAACCCAAATCCACTACGCTAAATTCTTCACACAAACTCAAATTCCTCAAATTCAAAGCCTCCACTATCATAATCCGAACAATTACACTTCCGGCGAGATCCGCAGTGAGTTCCGGCACTGTTCAACAACAGAACAACACAATCAATGAACGAAGGAAAATGCTCAACAGATTCCGGCGATTGATGGATCGGTGAGCTCGGGATTTTGCAGCGAAGAAGAAAAAGTTAGCGAGAAAGTGCGGGAAAATTGGAACGAGAAAATCTATGAGGAGAGGAAACAAACTCTGATCTGATTCTGATTCTGAAGTTGTTACAGTAGAGAGAGAAAATCTGTTTTAGAGAGAGAAAGTGTTGTTGAGTGTTGTGTCTGAATGGAATGGCTGAGAAGTGAAATGAGAAAAGGAAAGAAAGAGTGATAAAAAAGTGAAGTGGCGGAGAAGATTGACCTTGGATTTGGAATTAATTACGGGTTTGCCACTGAAGTTTTGTATTTGATTGGGTGAGAGAATCAAGAATGAGTGGAAACGAAAAAACAGGAATTGACAGTGAGTGTAATAAATTCCGAAAGGAATGGTAACTGTTAGTCGTCACTCGGTCAATGATGCATGCGGGTTGTATTCTTTGTATGGTCGTTAATGAGTACTCCGGACAGTATCCAAAATTTAGTAATAATTCTTTTAAAAAGTCAACTATTACAATTTCTAATGTATTTAATATACAATTTTTCATTAAAAATCTACCATTTAAAGTGCTTAAAGAGTGTCACAGAGGCACTCGTTAAATTTTCCTTTTCTTTGATAGTGTTTTACCTCTTATAATATAAGTTTGAAAATTGTTGTTCACACATTTGAGAAAACTGATAAACACATGTAAAAGACGAAATTGCCCCTCGGCAGTTAACTGACGAGGATTTCCTAAACCGGCTGCAGTTAACTGCCGAGGAAAACCTCGGTAGTTAACTACCGAAAAAACAATTATGCAGACAGTGAGTTCTGCATAATTGTAAACATTTCCAAACCATTTTTTCGGCCAGTTTTTACCTGTAATTAAACCAAAACATTTTCAAATGCAATATAACTCATACAACATTTAAACTCAGTGATAAACAAGAAAAATACAATATCTTTTACAATTGTCCATAATTAAATCAAACCGACCTTCAATTTTTGCAACCTCAAACATGTTTCACTTCACAAAAGCTTTATGAAAAAAATCATACATTATGATGAAATTAAATGAAATGTAATAACGAATAAATCAAATGTGTAAACATTAATAACGAATAAATAAGTATTGCACCTAGTTTCACCACATAAAAGTCATATTATCATATATTTCAATATAAATTACATAATGTTACTTATATATTGACCACAAAAAATTGGCGTTACA
>Ga0228711_1007783_pt1 | contig 15379 bp, 12 predicted proteins | sample MedpolnodulmetaG_2_FD_177996 | JGI IMG/M metagenome (GOLD analysis project Ga0228711, IMG submission 177996) | Root nodule microbial communities from Medicago polymorpha collected in Santa Monica, California, United States - brown nodules | ecosystem: Host-associated > Plants > Roots > Nodule...
GATCTACTTTTTGTGGTTTTATCTATATTTTTTATTTCTTTTAATTTCTTTTGATAACCAAGTACTATTAGTACCCACCCCCAAACTCAGGATGTTGCTAATTCCAAAGAGCAACCCCAAACATAGTTTCAAATAATATCAAGTTCATAAATATTCTATCTAACTTCAAGAAAATCAGATATATAGCATTATAGGTTCAAAACTTTTGAAATGGTTCGTTACTTAGTAATGATTCGTTAGTTATATGCAGGGGCCAGGGTTCGAACCCCGGACACTCCATTTCTCCATATTTAATTGTGTGAGCTCTAGCCACTAGGCTACTTGACCTAAAAAGTAAAAAAAAAGAACATTTATAATATAAGGGTGGGTTGAATAGTCTCAAAGTACCAAACTAGTGCATCATGTGTATAGAAAAAACACATTTACGAGTAATAGCAACAATTCAAGCAAGTGAATGTTTTAACAAGAATCTTAAAGTGACTAGAAAAAAATAGCAAGAAAATTCACTATTGGTTTCCCTCCCATTCAACGTGTGTTTTGCGTCTTGAGCCTGACAGAAAAGTCTACTTTGCGCCTTTGAAGCTCTTTAATGTAGGTTCATCTTCTTAAGTCCATACTTTCTTATCAAGTTCTTCAGGGCCGTTCTTGTAAAATTGGAGGCCTGTCTCTCTTAATAAAAAGAGGCCCTTAAAAAAATACAATTTTTTTATAAGAGAGAAAAAAACTACAATGTTATTTTTATAGAAATTAATTTATAATGTTTTTTTTTGACAAAATAATTTATAATGTTTGTCGCTAGAACTTTGTGATTTTACACGACAAAGGTCATTCTTTTATTTGTAAATATGTAGTTGAAGTGAATTAGAAGGAGAAGAGAGAGTATTGAGGACATATAGACCTCAAATCTATTAAAACTAGGCCCAAAAAGACCCTATCATGCTGGGATAAAAAAAATACAATTAAAAAATGCAAACATCTGCCACCACCAGACTCAACTCTACCATGCATTACCGCTAGGACACGCCTTCAATTGTGTTAATGATACAATGCTATGTGTATATATTAGCATTTTCAGTGCATTTTGTATTAAAAAAATATTTTGGGCCCCAAAATTGGGGAGGCTCAGCTCTATAGAGTTGTTTGCACCTCCCCAGGGCCGACCCTGAAGTTCTTCTACTTTCAGGTTAGACTTTTCAACTTTAGTGTACCACATCACATTATCGCAGATCACTATTCTCCCACTTTTACAGATACATTGTACTATAAAAGTCCCATACCATTCCTTCTTTGGTTGACGACAAGAATATAAGAAATTTGGTGATTTTAGCATTACCTCATCTCCAGGCTCAAACTCTGGTTTTTCTTCAAAGGTTGAGATACTCTCTCCGTCTCACGATATGTGTCCCATTTGAGTTTTACATGGTTATTAAGGAAATGATTAATAGTGTTGATTTTCATGGTAAAATATGTATCATTTACTAAAACACTCTTATTAATTATAGTTAGTGAAGTAGTTATAGATGATTGAAATGCTATAAATAAGGGCATGTTAGTGAGAGAGAAAAAAATATTGTATTGGTATTATAAAAGGGACACATAATTTGAGACAAAAAAAACATGGGACGTGATTAACTGCAGTCGCGTAATCACGCAGTCAGGTAAAATCAAATCGTTCAATTAATCCAAGTGTCTTCATTCAGCATAGTCCTCACTAGCGACACACAGATAATCAAAATCGTATTGTGTTCCTCATCCACCGCAACTTCGTTGACCCTCTTCACCCTTCTCTTCTCCGAACATCATTCTGATCTCCGTAACAACTACAACCTCCATGGAAGCTCAACGAGCAGATAAAGCCGCTGCAACCCAAATGGATTCTCACCTATTCTTTTTAACCAAAGTTTAGGTTTTATTAGATAAGGTAATGGAAATCGACAATGAAACCTGTAAATTCCAATGTTGGCAACTTAGCATCAACAAACCAGAGTCTGTCAATTCAAAATCATCAAGCACCGCTTGTTAAAAGGTAAAAAAAATAAAATTAAGAATGTCATGTGATATGAGATGTCCTATGTGTGATGAGATGTTGGTGTGAGTCAATTAGACTACATTTAGGTGTGGATGTCCTATGTGTGAGTTCCACCTTAACTTTTTGGAATTTTATTGAATCTTGGTTGGATGACTGTCATGAGGGGTTACCTTAGACATATTAAAATGGGAATTTTTAGAGTAAGCCATAATAGTCAATCTATATTGATTGAATTGACTTTGTATTATGATAATGAGAAAAACATATATTTGTGAATATATAATATAATAAGGCATTTCTTTATTATTTTTGTTTTGTTTCAAAATAATAAAGTCCCTTGATTAGTTAGTTCGTTTAATGGAACATTAAGCGTGACCTAATCATAGATCCCATTAAACTAAAGGACATTATTATAAAGTATTCGTAGTCAAGTTTTATTGTGAAATGAGATAATGTTAAAGCAAAAAAACTACTATGTAGGTAGACTGATGATTGCATCTCACAAGTCATAAATATAGAGTTATAAAGTCTTCACATAGATAAAAATATTAGGAGTAATATTTATATTGGATTGATCCGCCATGAGAATACTACATAGAAAATCACGTGATTGTCATGAGTTATTTTCATAGTGAAGTGTATTCCAGCCTTAGAGCCGAAACAACTATGTACCATAGATGTAGGAATTGTGTACTTTGTTGCCGTACAAGCGTCATCCGTAACAGGATGACTATAAAGTCGGTTGATGGGTACTCCATGAATCATTTTGAGGGACATGAGTAACTTAGATGGACTTTGCTCCTCCTACATAACTGTAGAAATGTCTTAGTGCCAAATATTGAACTGGACAAGGGTGACATGATGTGTCTGTGTTCAATATAGACATGAGGGCAAAAATGTAATTATATAGATGATCGTTATCACAAAAATGTTTTGTCAAATCATATGACATTCTTTTCACTTGGCTAGCAGTGATGTGTTGCTAGATATCTCTCAATGTTTATAATATTATATATAAGATTTAATATTATTGCCAACGTTACAAGAACCTACACTGTCACACACATAATGACATATAAATGAGAGAAATAAGTAAGATTTATTATTTGGGGGTGCATTTAGTAAGTGGAGCTAATTATTTAGCAAATCATCACGGGTTATTGGGCTTACATAAGCTCAATAACGCTTAACTTAATACGCACACAAGCGGTTCTATAAATAAAATCTTTGTGCTGAAGCAAGAGTACACCACTTAACCTAATTCCACATTCAGAAACCCTATATTTATGAAACCCTAAAACTACCCATTTCTCTCTAAGCCTTCATCTCGTAGAAGCTAGCACTCTGAGTGAAGGAAGTTATTCGTGTGGACTGAGTAAAGGTGTTGTCATCGAGCAGTACTCGTAATCACTCACTCTTTCAGTTCAACTTTAAAGGATCTGCACTTCAAGAGGTAAACACATGAATCCTTAAGTGTGTTTTAATTTATGATTTAATCAAGATCCACTAATCAAGATTTATTCCGCTAAGAGGATTGAAAATTTTAAAAAACCAACAGCTACATGATTGCTCGACCATTGTGATTGATTACCTAAGATGCAAGGTTTTGCAACTCGAGAGTTTACCTCAACTCGTTTTGCCTAAGTAAACTCGACTCGAGAACTCGTACGAGTTTACCTAAAACTAAAATTATATAAAATTTATTATATGCAAGACATATATAAGCTAATATAATATTGTAAATAGGTCAATAGTGCAAAATATGACTTAATTACAAAGGCAAATTACATCAAACTACCATAATAAAACATTATGCTCAACTTAACATCAAAATACAAAAATTAACACACAAAATCATAAGTTTCATAAGTCTCTAAGTTTAAACCATCCATAAAACCACCCAAAAAAGCAAGTTTCACAAGTTCCTAAAGTTGTTAATAATACTATCTAAAAACACACTAGTTAATTTCTTCAAAAGGTCAACAAACACCACCACCGCAACCCTAATTGGCGTCGCAATCACCGGCGTCGAAATCTGAATTTCCACCATCACAATCGCAACGCTAACTGGTATGTGCTCCCTTGTTCATAGTTTGAGAACTCGAAGAAGAAAGAAAAGGAAACATTTCATTTCAAGAACAACGTGTTACTGTAAAGGTAACTATTCAGTAAACATTTCAGTCTTTGTGCTTGTAGAAAAGGAATTGGGTTTTGAAAAAAATGGGCCCAAAAAAAGTGCCATTTTTTTAGATGTAAACTCGTAAAACTCAGTCTAGTTTACACGAGTTTACCGAGTGTTAACTCGGTCAAACTCATCAAACCTTCCGATTTTACTAGAAACCGAGTTTACCTCAAAGTTAACACGATTTTAATATCTAAAAACCTAAACTCGGTAAACTCGGAGAATTAACACTCGATTTACGAAACATTACTAAGATGTATTATTATGGAGATCATAAATTTTTAGTGGGGGTTATCCGCGATATTCTATGAAATGGTAAATATTGGGATCATTTACACGAGTCTTTCATTTGAGACTAGTTTTAAATTTTTCTTATTCGTTGACTAATGTCATGTTTTTATGATATGCCATGTTATGTTGCATATCTATTTTCTTTTATATATGTTATTTTTCGATCATGATCCTCTACTTTATCTGTGGATTTGGATTATGCCCCATGCTCTTAGTAGTCATGTCGCAAATTTCTACGAAATTGAAGACATTGTAGAACGAGGTGTGAGTCACCTAGACTACATTAACACTACTGGAAAAAGAAAAATTTGAAAGGGAAATTAGTGACGGAAAAATTGAAATTTCTCACAAATTTCTTGGTCGCAAAATTTAGTGACGGAATTTGAGAGGGATTTCACGTTTTCCCTCACTAAATTTCCTTCACTAATTTTTGTTTTTTTAGTAGTGTAAGGTGTGGTTGTCCTATGTGTAAATTTCACCTTAATATTTTGGAATTTTATTGAGTCTTGTTGCTCGACCATCATGAGAGGTCTAGACGTGTTAGAATGGAGACTACATGATTGCCTTGACCATTTATGGACATCATGATTTTTTAGTGGAGGTTATCCACGACACTCTACGAAGTGGTAAATACTAGGATCATTTACACGAGTCTTTCATTTTAGGCTAATTGTACGTTTCTCTTATTTGTTGAATTAAATGTCATGTCTTCTGCTAGGCTATGTTATGTTGCATATTTGTATTATTTTATATATACTATTTTAGGATCGTGATCTTCTAATTTACTTGTGGACTTGGATTGTGCCACAAGCCCACAAGTTCTTAGCAGCTGTGTCACAAATTGCTTCAAAACTAAAGACATGTGGAACGACGACTTGGATTGGCGATCTGAAGTACTGAGGCTTGATGCCATTTGTCGGTCTCCTGTACCCGGTTATCATCGATTTAGAGTTCAAGATCATGTTAGGGGTGTCACTTGATTTCTTTTTCCTCATTATTTTGAGAACCTTGTATCTTTGTTGTGGAAATATATTTAAACTCAGATAGTTGTACTTGAAATATTTTTAATGTCAACTATCTAAGTTATGAGTAAATTAGTGCTATGAAATCATTTTATAAAATTTGCGAAAGTGTTGAATCGTCATTTTTGGAAAAGAATTTCAAGAGTTAGTTTCACTCTGATTTTAATAAAAGGAAGGGATGTCAATGGGTAACCATGGGTACGGATAGTATGATACCTGTCCCCATCCCGTTAGATAAATATGATACCGTGTCCGCCCCATACCCTCGTGGGTACCCACTATACGGATACCCGCGGGTATTGAGATATCCATGGGTATTTATGGGTACCCATGAATTTTTGAATTTATTTATGTTTTAGTACAAATAATAACTTTTTTTTAATTAACAAAAAACTTCAACTTTAAACATTCATACATAATCCATTCAAAATTTCATAAATCATACATAATCTATAGAAAATTCATGATTCTTACATAATCCATATGATGTGTTTTATGATGTCAATGGAGTGAAAATGGTGAACTTAATAAGATGAATTAAAAAAAATTAAAAATAAAAATAGGTTATTAATGAGGAATCTTAGGTGGGCATTAAAATTTCCTTCAATAAGGTAACAACTTTAAGTAATAAGATAAAATATATAAGGATATTTTAGTACTTTATTTAATTTATTATCGGGTATGGGTACCCGTAGGTATGGGTACAATCAAATCCGTGTCCATATCCATATAATAATAGTAGTCAAATACTCATTTATTATATCTGTGGATACCCTTTTAACTACCCGCCTCATGCCCGTGACGGATTTTACCCACAGATACCTGTGGACATGGGCCACCCCTAAATAATACACTCTAGTTATTAAATATGAGGGTGTTACATCGACACAACAATGCGCACAATCAATTAAACTATTTACTGTTATTGTGGTAAGTAACAATAATTTTGTAGTGATTGAAAATGATAAGTGTAACAAAATGTGATAAAATAAAATTGTAGGTTTTGAAGTAAAATAAAAACTATTTTCTAACCTAATTCTTAAAGCTATTCTTATAGGCTAGTGGGGCTGAAATTAAGTTATGTTATGCTTGAATTTGATATGACATAATGATAACTACAAAATTAAGAAAGAATTAGATAATATAATTAAAACTCTTTGTTGTCTTACGATAATATTAGAGTACAAAACCAGAAATGCAAGGTTCATGAGTTTAGAAAAATAAAAATAAAATATAATGCACATAAGAAAAATAAAAAAAATGACACCACTTGTAATATTCGAACATAACATATAATGCACATTTGTTTCGATAACATTAATAACTCATTCTCCTCTATGGGGAGTTTTTGCATTCTCCTTTATTTGGTACTCTGAGAATCAGTGGCGCTTTGCTGCCCATTCACATTTTTTATTAATGCATCTCAAAAAAAAAATCTTGTCCGTAGACCGTGGACAATCCGCATCCGTTTCACATCCAAAATGCGCTGTAATGAATAAATATAGTAAAATAGTGTTACTAAAAGAAAGTTGTGTATGAAATACAAAGCAAAGAAGGAAATTCAAAATGGATGAAAGCATGGCTTACAACCACCAGCTTTTGATGTGATAAGAAATAAGGAAAGAAAAAGAATCATAGCATAAACAAACTTGAGAGTTTTCTTTTTGGTTACAACAAACTTCAGAATTTCAGTCATAGCTTTTCGTCTTTTCATATGAAATATAGAATATGATTGGATCTTTTATAGTGTATTTCATACTCTCCTAAAAAAACTAACTAATTTTTAGCACTTATGAAGAGTTAAAAACCCATCACAAAATTATTATTACAATTAAACATCTATTAAATACATCAATGTGTTGTATTTGTCTATTTAGCACATTTAATAAGGTAGTCACTTAACAAACTTTGCTAATCATAACAATTAATTATTTTGTAAATGTCTATTCATTACTTTTTTACCCTTTTGTGATAGTATAGGGACAATTTTATTTATTTATTTTTTACTATGGTAAAGGTATTTGTTGAAAAAATGCACCATTGGAGTAAGAACATGTTATGCACAAGTAGAACATGATGTATGATTAATTTTTGTGGTTGATTAAATCATTGAGTAAAAAAAACCCAATGATTTATAGGATTTTTAACTCATATTTAAAATGAGTAGTCTAGTGACAATCTAAGTTTACCTTTGCACACCCCCACAATAAACTTGAAATTTTTATATCTTAAAATACTTTTACTAAAATAATTATGTTATTCATATTTTCCCTAAAAAAATATTATTTTATTCATATTTGATTTTGATAAAGTTTAAATTATATTATTATTTTATTCTCAATTTTCTTTTGAAGAAGATAAAATAGCCCACCCAAATTGACACCAGAGAGAATCGAACCTGAGACCTCGAGGAGGAGCGCACTCCCAAATCCCAAGCCAATACCACCATGCCAACCCAAATGGTTTTTTTTTTATTCTCAATTGATTTATAGGAAGTAAAACTTAGCCACTTATATATTATGTTTTGTAATTAATACTTAAATTTTTGTCGAACTTCTCGAGGAAGTTTGGTTATGATTAAGTTGACAAAATGATAAGATGTATTAACCGTTGTAGAAAGTTTTTAGCTACGGTAGTTTTTGATACAAGCATCATGTCATATTTGTTCACTACTATGAATTTGTGAAACATTTGAAGATTACCTATTTCACCCTTGCCTTATGATTTGATAGTGACTGTGAAACTCTAAACCCTAATATATATTCTAAGATATTTTCGATTTGAAATATTTAGCGTTTTGAAACACTTCAATGAAAAGAGACGAGCTTCACTTGGCTTAGAACTCCACATCTATACATTCACAAAGCACTTAAATAAAAAGTCTCTAATTTATAATTACAACTTTTTCCCAAAACTAGATAATGATTCAAAGTTCTTGAAACAATATTGAATAATGGTGTGAAGTTGTTGAGTTTGAATTCAGAAAAAGTACCTTTTAAAGAAAAGTAAACCGAAATCACCATCGTAGATTTTACCGGATTAAGTCACGACCAGGTCTCTTTCTTTAAAACAAATCACGTCACTACCCAAAATTGTGCAAGGTAGACTAACAACCGTGTGCCTCCAGGATAAAACATCTCGGTTCACCTGTTCGATTAAATTCTGCACCGTAAATGATCGTTCGAGAAATAACACCTTCAAATATGGTTTAATCGTTGGATTAAACCACTCTATATGATACTAAGATCACTCGAAACCAAAGGGACAGAAAGGAGTAGAAGTAGAGAAGAAAGACTCGTCAAAACAAGTCTAAGGAGGGAGAAGAGAAGAAAAGCACATGAAGCATCAACTGTGTTTTTCGGTGTGTAGAATGCACTGTGAGAGCTCTCTATTTATAGAGAAAGTTCTCTACTAATAATTGTAGTCAAAATTACTCAACAAGCTTACTCATTTATAGAAAGTTCTCTATTTATAGACCCTCAACCTATAGGTGGTTTTAGCTGAGCACCTGTTCGCTAAAGAGTATTGTTCCACTAAATTCTGCTCTTATAAAAAATAATAAAGGGTGATCAGCTACAAAGTTGATAGTTTTAGGCTTACATGAAGAACCTGACTGTCAAATAGAACTCTCTGATGTCTTATAATAATATTAGAGTACAAAATGATAAATGCAAGGTTCTTGAATTTAGGAAAAGAAAAATAAAATCATTGTTCTTGTAGAATATATAAATGACAACTCTTGTAATATTCGAGCATAACATATAACGCAAATTTGTTTTTCTAACAGAATGACTCAATCTCCTATACGAAAAGTTTTTGCATTCTTCCGGATCTTGTACTTAGATCTTTGTAGTCCATTCACATTTTTTATCAATGCACTTCAGATAAAAATCCTTGTTCATAGACCGTGGACAATCGGCATCCGTTTCACATCCATAATACGCTACAGTGAAGAAATATAATAAAATAATGTTACTAAAACATGATAAAAAGTTGTGTAAGAACTGCGAAGCAAAGAAGGAAATTCGAAATGGATGAAAACATGGCTTACAACCACCAACATCTGTTGTGATAAGAAACAAGTAAAGAAAAAGAATCATAGCATAAAAAAACTTAAGAGTTTCAATCATAGTTTTTGTCGTATCATGTGAAAAATAGAATACGATTGTATTTTTTATAGTGTATTTCATACGCTCCTTAAAAAATTAACTAGTTTTCAGCACTTATGAAGAGTTAAAAACCTTTCACAATTTTTTATCACAATTAATTAATATATATTGATTACTTTTTTACCCTTTCGTGATAGTAAAGGGACAATTTTTTTTACTATGGTAAATGTGTTTGTTGAAAAAATGCACCATTAGAGTAAGAACATGTTTTGCATAAGTAGAACATAGTATATGATCAATATTTGTGGTTAATTAAATCATTGAGTAGAAAAAACCAATGATTTATAGGATTGTTAACTCATAGAGTCTAGTGACAATCTATGTTTTGTAGTTATAGGATTCTTAAAATACTTTTACTGAAATAATTATTTTATTCATATTTGATTTTGATAAAGTTTAAATTATATAATTTTTTTATTCTCAATTGATTTATAGGAAGTAAAACTTAGCCACTCTAAACCCTAAAGTGGAATATATATTCTAAGATATTTTCGATTTGAAATACTTAGCATTTTGAAACACTTCCATGAAAAGAGACGAGCTTCACTTGGCTTGAAACCACACATCAATACATTCACAAAGCACTTAAATAAAAAGTCTTTAATTTATAATTACAACTTATTCCCAAAAATAACTTAAACTTCTTGAAACATTGAATAATAGTATGAAGCCACTCCCATAAATTCGTTTTACAAAATATGCATGTTCTAGTAATATCATAGTTTAAAAATCGATAAAAGAGATCAAATGACTTCTAATTCGGTATGGCTTATCAAAGCATGGATCCCCAAATGCGAGTAATCAAATTTTGTTAAGGTGAGAAATAACTAAAACAAACATATGCACATGTTCTTGTAGGCATCATGGTTACAAATAAGAATTTTGAACGTAATGAAAATACATGAACACATTTAAAGGACATGTTCTTTAGTAATAGAGTTCCAGCAAGGATCATCAAGCATCATGATTTGAGTTGAAATGTTCGGGAAAGATGGATTATATAAGACAATCCTACTCTCACAGAAGCTAAAAAGTTTGAATGCGTTTTGAATTTAGCAAGGGATGTTGCCAAGATGGAAATCCCTTCGTACCATTGTCACATAAATGTTGTTGTGGCTTGTGAGGATGACGATGATAATGACATTGATATCCCTCAAGTATCTATTTATTTATGTTGAGTTGTTTTCTTCAAATCAGTTGTGTCTTAAACTTATCTTTAGTTAGAAAGACAGGTTGTTAAAATGGGAATTTTGATTTTGCTTCAGATCGAAAGGGAATAGTAAAATCGTAAAATTGCAATCGAAATCGAATGATTTTACACAACTACTTTTGTAGAATCGATATATGATAGAAAAATTGAAAATCACAATCAAAATCAATGAATTCTACAAAAACAAAAATAATGTTAAACATTTGTTATAAATTGTGTATGGTCATAAATGACCCAGTTTCAAGCCCACAAAATACTTATGCATAAATGACTCAAAGCCTAAATGCCAAGGAAATATGTGATTTTATGCGAACTGGGTCGAAATTGACATGTATAAAAAAATTCCTAGAATCTTTCAAAATCTTGTAAAACCTGCGATTTTGTAGGGATTTCACAATTTTGCCAAAACACAATCATCAACTTTTGAGTCAAAACTCAACACAAACCATAACGGACGCAAATATCCAAGTCGGAATTGCAGAAACGGTAGAACCTTGCAACAAATCTTCAAATAATCAATCACCTAACTAAAAGGACCCTAACCAAGAGATCATTTGTTTCCAAGTGGATCCAGGTCAAGGAAGATGAACTGCAATCAGTTCTAGGCTGGCAAAGACGAGATCATCCAATCACCCATCAAGAGGATTGAGCATCTGTCTGCTAAAGAGTATTATTCCACTAATATCTTCTCTTAAAAAAAAGAAAGAAAGGGTGATCGGATACAAAGTCGATCGTTTTGGGTTTCGACGGAGAACTTAAGTGTCAAATAGAACTTTGTCTTACAATAATATTAGAGTATAAAATAAGAAAACAAGGTTCATGAATTTAGGAAAAGAAAAATAAAATCATTGTTCAAGTACAATAAATAAATGACAACTCTTCTAATATTCCAACATAACATATAATGCACATTTGTTTTGCTAACTCAAAAACTCATTCTCATATATGGAAAGTTTTTGCATTCTTCCGGATCTTGTACTTGGAGAATCAGTGACAGCCCATTCACATTTTTTATCAATGCACTTCAGATAAAAAATCTTGTCCACAGACGGTGGGCAATCGCCATCCGTTTCACATCCATAATACCCTACAATAAATAAATATAATAAAATAATGTTACTAAAACATGATAAAAAAAAGTTGTGTATGAACTACGAAGCAAAGATGGAAATTTGAAATGGATGAAAACATGACTTACAACCACCAACTTTTGATGTGATAAGAAATAAGGAAAGAAAAAGAATCATAGCATAAACAAATTTGAGAGTGTCAGTCATAATTTTTCGTCTTTTCATGTGAAATATAGAATATGATTGGATCTTTTATAGTGTATTTTATACTCTCGAAAAAAAAAAATCAACTAATTTTTAGCACTTATGAAGAGTTAAAAACCCTTCACAAAATTATTATTACAATTAAACATCTCTTAAGTACATCAATGTGTTGTGTTTGTCTATTTAACACATTTAATAAGATAGTCACTTAACAAACTTTACCAATCATAACAATTAATTATTTTGTAACCGTCTATTCATTACCTTTTTTACCCTTTTGTGATAGTATAGGGACAAATTTTTTTGACTATCGTAAAGGTATTTGTTGAAAAAATGCACCATTGGAGTAAGAAAATGTTATGCACAAGTAGAACATATTGTATGATCAATTTTTGTGGTCGATTAAATCATTGAGTAAAAACACCCAATGATTTATAGGATTTTTAACTCATGTATAAATCGAGTAGCCTAGTGACAATCTAAGTTCACCCTTGCCTTCATGTCATATCTCATCTCATCTTGTTTTGCTTCCATTGACTCTTGTCTAGCAATTACATTCCCAATATGAGCTTCATGTTCTTCTTACTTCTTCCTCTGAGCTGCAAATCTTCGCTAATTTCAGTCTTAAATACCTCTAGAGCAGGATCTTCCAGTAAACTTCTCCTGACAAACAGATGCTCTGACTGCAAGTCAGATCTTGTGAAGATAGTTTGAGGCAGATGGGGAAGCAGAGATGTTTCACCAAGATCATCAGCAACAATAGCAATCCTAGGAGCTTTTAGCTGCCTAGTAGGACTGCGCCTAAGCTCCACTATATCCATTTGGTTAAGTACATCAACAAACCAAGCATATATTTCCTCTATGCTGGCTTCCACAAATTCTCATCCTACTGCCTTTAGAATTTTCAACGCAGAATTCACTCAAGCTCTTAGTTCATTCCACTTAGCAGCGTAGTCTTCAATGCTGAAAGTTATGAGTCTGTCAACAAACAGTTCCTGAACTCTGCAATAAATAATTATAAAAATTTCCACAAGTTTAGGGTGAGATTAGAAATGAGGAAGATGGTCTAGGTTATAGGTTGTTTGTCTATGTGAAGAAGCATGAGACATGGAGGCTTATGAGAAATACAAGACTATTGTGTCAAAATGTGAATCAGACATAATATCTTGTACTCTGGTTTTCTCAGAAGTTGGTTCAGAGGTGGTTTTAGGAGTTGATTGTAAGGGTATGACTTTTGAGATTAGTTTAGAGGTTGTGCGAGTAATGACTTCTAAGACAGTTTCTGGTCTGATCTCAGAGTCGGTTTGAGTGGGAATGGTTTTAGTGGTTGTTTGGTTAGTATATGATACTTGGTTAAGAATAATATCAAATACTGTGTTGATGGGAATATATGAGATTTGGATTTATGTGGTTGTTTATATGATTTGTTCAAAGATAGGATGGGGTGCAACTGCAGTTATGAGTATATCTACAATTGCAGAATCATACTCAATTAATGTTGAGGTTAAGGAGTGAAGTTCACCATATAAATGTTGTTGAAGAGCATCTATGGCTGATTGTTTGTTTTGGTAGAGGGTGTAATGTTTTTCTACATTAGCATCTGATTTGTTGACCTTCTCAGCTATGTCTTCATCTGATTCATCATCAGACACTTGGATAGTCTCATATGATTGTACAACTGATAGAGGTATACCAACGTCTGCTATTAGAGGGTTTGGAGATGGGATACATGAGATTTCAGAAGATTCCAGGCCTTCAAGGTTTTGGGCTGGAGAATGATCTGGTGAAGGAGTGTGCTTAGGTTAAGTGTATTCACGAGATGGTGAACGATTTGGAGAAGAGGTGGGAGTATGTAGTTTCATTGGAGAGGTTGTTTGGTATGAGGGGACTTGCATAGAAGATATTACCTCAGAGTCTGAATCTAAATCCTATTTAAAAGTCTAATCATTTTCTAGAATCTCAGTTTCTTTGTGATGTATGACATTAGTATAGTATCATTATCATTACTAGTAGCTTACTCTTTTTCCAAGAACTGTCATGCGCATCAACATGATTTTCAACAAGAATAGGGTCTGGTTGCGATCTCTTGTTACCTTCATTTTCAGAAACAACTTAGGCTGATTCTCCTTGGGGATTTGAGTAGAATTTTTCACCGGATGATCTTTTGGGGTTTCATCCATAAAATCTGCATTTGGTTGTTCATCCTCCTCAAGGGTAGGCTTAGAATTGTTCATAAGTGGGTCCTTAGGAGAATGATCATCATTAATAGTAATAAGGAGTTTGGAAGAATTTCCCTTCTCCTTATGCTGGTCAGTTTTCTATTTAGGATGGAGCTTGTTACAAAGCTTTACCGAATGCCCAATAGTCGAACAATTGGTGTAAAATTCTAGATGCCTTTCGCACACAACGTAAACATTAAAGACATATCCCTCATGCTCAACCATAACCTCGTCATAAATGCGCTTTTAAATATCAATGACAAATAGTATACATGCATAATGACCAAAACCTCTTTTCTTTGTCGCTTCAGCAATCAATAAAGGCTTACTGACACCATTGACAATTTCTAGCAGAGTTTGAGGCAATCAATATTCTTGTGGTAAGTGAAAAAGTCTAATCCATACCTCAACTTGTGATTGTTTTTACGTGTACGAATTAAAGTAAGGTTCCCATTTAGAGAGCCTAAGAAAACCAGGTATGAGGTTGTACTTCCAACAGACCAGGCCTTCCACTTTTCATCTTTAGCGGCATACTGGAACTCAAAGAAACATCGGCCCATATATATTAGGTGCCATTGGCCAAATTCCTTCCAGATTTTCAGAAGCTTCATAGTAAGGTTCTAGAATGTTAGAGGCTTGTCTCATATCCTTGTTACCAAATGTCCATGAAGATTGTAACACCCCGTTATCCCAAACTTAATAATAATAATAATAAATAAAAAATAATCAGAGTTAAACACGAACGGGCATGTCACACTACTTTTCAAAATTTCTTAAATAGGATAAAATACTATTTAATTAAAACAACCTGATAAAATATCAAAACATAACAGCGGAATAGTTTTCAGATCATTAGCATCGTAAACATCCAACAACAATTTATGGCACGAAAGGCCTCAACATAAAGTCAACAACATTGTTCAAATAACAATAAAAAGGCTCCACAACATAATTCCAAAATTGATACATAAGGAATGAAAATA
>Ga0228711_1007786_pt1 | contig 15376 bp, 8 predicted proteins | sample MedpolnodulmetaG_2_FD_177996 | JGI IMG/M metagenome (GOLD analysis project Ga0228711, IMG submission 177996) | Root nodule microbial communities from Medicago polymorpha collected in Santa Monica, California, United States - brown nodules | ecosystem: Host-associated > Plants > Roots > Nodule...
CATATAAAGTTTCGATCTTCAAGGATTCTAATAACAATCAACCATGAGAATAGGCGTGATTGTTAGAGGAACACACTCACTGCACCTCGAGAGAGGCTTTGATACGCTAAAGAGAAACTTGTCCTTATAAAGTAGGTCCAATATAAAGTTATGGTTTATGGTTTGCTTGTGACGGATTTATCATTACGATGAACCAATAATCCCAAGGCGCTTTTTATAATTATTGTTTTAAAACCTTTAAAACCCAAACTTCTACTATCAAACTTTCTTCTAATTACCTCTTGAAAGTTAATAGAATTAAACAACTCCCTGTCGGAACGATACTCTCTTTTTACTACTTCGGTGAAACCGTGCACTTGCGGTTTTGCTCATCACCAAGCCAGGAAGGAAATCCACTAGTGTAGTCCTTATTCTAAAGCGCTCAACAAACTCCTTGTTTACACTTAAGACCTAGGACCTACCCGTATTGATTTCAACCTAGGAACTCCTAGATCTGAGATCCCATCTCACTATCCTATAACCAATCACAGCCACTGTGATTATCAGGTTCAAAACAAACAAACGGTGAAGTTACCTTCAAACAAACAACTACGACCTTGCTTACAAGCTTTGGTGTAGCACACAAGAGTTTACAACTCAATAAACAGTCCTTAGCATGTATCAAGATGATACAAGAAAGACTCACAATAAAACAGTACTAAAGTTGCATCAACACGATACAAGAGTAGACACACAAATGGAAGACTCCTCAAAACCCTAAACACTATTCTTTTAACAATCTATGGTTTTGATCCATTACAACTCAACTAAAGGTCCAACTCAATGCATCAAGGTGATACAAAGAGAGGCTCACAAATAAAGCACAAGTCGAAACCCTAAAGACTCAATTCAATAACATTGAATTGGTGAATAAAACTAGGGTACAAGTCTTCCTTATATAGCCATTCAAAGCATTGGATTTTACGTCATAGGCTAAACATATATGTGTATCAAATATTCTTTTTAGAAATATATTGAAACAAATATTCTTCAGAAAATATATTTTCCAAAATCTCTTTTGAAAATATATTTTACAAATAAAAATATCCATTGGAAAAATATCTTTCTTCTGGAAACACATATATTTGAATCAAATATTCTTTTCAGAAATATATTGAAACAAATATTCTTCAGAAATATATTTTCCAAAATCTCTTTTGAAAATATATTTCACAAATATGCTAACTCCTAAAAAGTAGGAACATCTTTAGGAACCGCCAAACACACCACCAAGGAATCCTAAAATGTTGTTTATATTTTAGAAACAAATCTTCCAGCTGATTCTGGACAAAAACGCGTTGCTTGGTGAACAAGAAATAAGGCGTGGTTTCCTTAATAAGATAAAGATTGCGTAAACCAAGCCACATAAACATGGCACACTGAACCGTGCCAAGATGTTGGAACATCGTATCTAACAATATACATGAGTATTTGTTTTAGCAACAATGAAGTCAATCATCAAATACCCAACAATCTCTCCCTTTGGATTTATTTGTTAAAACAAACTAAGGCCATACAGATAAGGTAGAGAGATACCACACATACATTTCTTCATCCACAACCATGAAGAAAAGTAACACAACTGCAAAATGGACATGTTGAGACATCATCCAAAACATGTTGGAACATAGTATCCAACATCACAAACATGGATATTTGTTTTAGCAATAATGCAGCCAATATCGATACCCAACACACTTGGTTCTTTAAACATTTGTTGAAGGTAAACAAATATCATATTTTGAGTTTTTCCGGTATGCTCTACATGAGAACATTGTCATGACTATTGCTACGAAGTAAGTTGTTTAAAAAAAATTCTATTTTTTTTCACTAATTTTTTGAGCAAGTTGGATCCAAACTTAATTTGCTCGATGCACAATAAAATTGCATTGAAGTAAAAGTAATTTTACTTTGTTGGATAACATGTTATAAGAATGGTGTTTATAATTCAAATTGATATGATGAATTTGAAAAGATAAAGGAGAAAGACATGATCCAAGTAACACATTTGTAGTAGTGTGCTTAAGAAAAACACTAAATGAATTTATACGTCATGACTATTGCTACCGAGTAAGTTGTTTCAAAGAATTTCTATTTTTTTTCACTAATTTTTTGAGCAAGTTGGATCCAAACTTAATTTGCTCGATGCCACAATAAAATTGCATCGAAGTAAAAGTAATTTTACTTTGTTGGATAACATGTTATAAGAATGGTGTTGTTTATAATTCAAATTGATATGATAAATTTGAAAAGATAAAGGGGAAAGACATGATCCAAGTTACACATTTGTTGTAGTGTGCTTAAGAAAAACACTAAATGAATTTATAAGTCATGACTATTGCTACCGAGTAAGTTGTTTCAAACAATTTCTATTTTTTTTCACTAACTTTTTGAGCAAGATGGATCCAAACTTAATTTGCTCGATGCCACAATAAAATTGCATCGAAGTAAAAGTAATTTTACTTTGTTGGATAACATGTTATAAGAATGGTGTTGTTTATAATTCAAATTGATATGATAAATTTGAAAAGATAAAGGGGAAGGACATGATCCAAGTTACACATTTTAGTAGTGTGCTTAAGAAAAACACTAAATGAATTTGTAAGTCATGACTATTGCTACCGAGTAAGTTGTTTAAAAAAATTTCTATTTTTTTTCACTAATTTTTTGAGCAAGTTGGATCCAAACTTATAAAATTGCATCGATGAAAAAATAATTTTACTTTGTTGGATAACATGTTATAAGAATGGTGTGTATAATTCAAATTGATATGATGAATTTGAAAAGATAAAGGGCAAGGACATGATCCAAGTAACACATTTGTAAGGACATGAATTTATACAATGAAAATTTTAATTTATTGCAAATTGGGTTAGAACAATTCATTAAGAAAAAGGATTCAACAAAAATAAGTTTAAATCATTAACTACAATATAAATTAGTCTATAAGTTCTAACTCAATTGACAAATATAAATTGTTAGGTCAAATGTTTGTGTTGTTCCTGGTTCGAAACAAATTAATATTTTCTGCAAATACATTTTTTTATTTTAATAAAAAGGTTGTTTTGTGTTTAGCACAAACCAATTTTTTTAAAAGAATTTAGCACTAAACATGTTAAACATAATGCGGATCCTTTGTATATACTGAAGATTAAATAATGGAACTAGAAATAATCATATTAAATCTTAATAAAAAATTATTATGAAAGGAATTAAGATGAATAATTATTTAACTTTTTAACCAAAAGCTAAAAGTGTTTGAGTAATTTGATTGTTTATTTATTTTTAAAATTGGTTATTTCCTTTTATTTTCTTTAAATAAATTAATTTCATTACTCAAGTTAGAATAAAGGTGAATAAAAGTAGGAGATATTAACTAACATATAAGAAAATAAGAATAAAATAAGTTTTTTATTATAATCCATCATTCAACGGAAATTCTATTGATTTTTAATAGAGGTGACATATATTGTGTGAAAAGTAATTTTTATCTACTCTTTGTATTCAATATTATTCACTTGATAAGAGAATAAGTTTAAAAATAAATTTAATAGATCTACCAAATTTGTTATTTCTAATTAAAAAGTTAATCAAACCCGTGCAACACACGTGTTATATACCCTATCAGCTAAAACCTCAATGACTTATCAATTATCCATTGGTTTCTCTTATTTTCAAACTATTTTAACAAAGTTTGATGTGAAATTAAAAATGGTAACGTCGAGGATGAGAATAGGTCACCCCGGCTACAAGGATCGACAACCTAGCCTGCGACAAGTCAGTTCAGGTTTTTTTTTCATACAATGCCGGCAGCCCAGATTCACTCGAATTTCACATTTACTGGCATGAAAGAACAACTTCTTGATTTGAGAACAGTTTGGATGAGAGCATGGTTCAGAATTAGCTGCACGGCATTGGGATGCATGCTTCAAAACGTTCCAAGAGTTTCACCATCTGTGTGTTAGTCAGTAAGTATGATCAACAATCTTGTCTAGAACAAATGAGCGATGAAAACAATAAATCAAGAAAATTAAATTCATACCATTTCCTCATTTGACTCATGATTCTCCGATTGACGTATCGGTTAACAATTTTGAGTCAACTGATGTTCATTTTGAGACATCACAATAGGATTGTGTAGATGGTAGAGGATCATCATGGAGGAATACTTGGCACGACGGAGTGTGTCAAACTGAAACTGAGACTTCTAGCAGAAGCTCAAAAAGTTGTCCCTATTTTCAAACAATCCACTCTCAAAGATGATATCATTATGTTTAGTGTCGGAGGTGATATCATCAGCAACAGCCTGAAAACGGTATAAAATTCAATGTTTTGCATGGAATTACTAATGATGAGAAAACTATATGAAAAACTTCAGGTTTAGGTTGTTACCTGACAAAGTGTAAGCACCTCGCCATTATTTGAAGTGTGTTGATCATAACTATGGCATCTGAAATATGTGAAAGGTCTTGGTTACTTCCCTTTAGGTTGTTACCTGACAAAGTGTATGCACCTCCCTTTTTTCATAGTCTCCTCAACTCTCCTTTTCAAAGGTCTTGGCTACTTCCATAGCATTACCGCACCAGCAGTCTCCATCAAAGTATGGCAAACGAGAAGCTGCCACCTGGGAGTTCCACACAGAAATGATCATATGTTGGTTAAACCAACGACAATATCTTCTTCGGCAGCCTGCACAAATAAACAAAATAAATATTTAGTGGTTACATGGCAGTGCTAGTTTTCAAAACCAAAGATAAAAGAAGGAAAATAGTATTATAAAATTCTCAATGTATAATGTATACACTAGCTCATGAAAATTCAAAGCACACAGCACATAAGGAGAACGAAAAACTGACCAGCGGCATAGCTTATCATTCTTCGGAGCCTTTTGCTCTTCAGGATGGCAATTTAGTATATAATCATCCCCTTTTTAGAAGGAGCACATGCCCATATGTAGCTAGTTGAGAAACCCCCTTTTCTTACAAAAATCAAGGTATCCAATCTGATGCTAGGGAAAAAAAACAAATAGAAAGAATGGAAGGATTAAGTGTTCATTTTATTAGTTCTTCTATTGTCATAGAAATAGAGTTTAAAGTAAAAATACCAATATCTCATTGTAAAAGAAGGTACGAAGGGCTTCTCCACTCTTTGTCCTTCTTTCAGGCCTAAAATACTTGAAGGAATCAAGATATGAAATGTAGACGCAACACTGATTGGAATTGCCGCATTCAGAGCCAAATTCCTGGACATACATTCCAAAAATGCATACATCTGCTCCTTCAGACTGCTGAAACAGAAGAATAACCTGAAAACAAGGGAACTTCTATTAAATCTTCTGAATAATACATACATATTGGAGTAGGCATCAAGAGACATCGAGTTCAGAGAACCACTGAACTTACTCTTGATCTATTAGAGAATTCAGCAGGGTAATTCTGCTCTAGGATGATGTCCAGAAACTGCTTATTCACTTTCAATTGCTTGTCGACAGATACAACTTCTCTAATAGAAAGACCTTCTGCTGCTAAAACCTACACTATTCAGATCAATAAGTCGACAGAATTTTTCAAATAATCTAGAATTTTCAAATCAATATATATATTTGGATGAAAAAGATCAATAATTTTAATAACATGACAGAATACTAATCTATTACTATTTTCAATTTACATGCGTGCATAAGAATATTCCTGATAGTTGGAAATACTAATCTGTTATGAGTTATTAAAGTTCAATATATATATCTAAAAAAATCAAGGTAATTGAAAACACTAGAAGGTGGTTGGTTCATGACATAACTCATAACAGTAACATCTAAACAAATCAAGGTAACTGAAAACAGTAGAAGGTGGTGTACTAACCTGAACAGATTCCTATCTAAGACTACTAATATGTTCAGTTACTTGGTCACGTGTGAACAAATCAATCAAGGAGACAGCATCAACTATCGTATTCGAGGATTTGTCTGCTTCTATTGATCAGCTTGTGGTTCACTGACTTTTTCTTTAGCATTTGTCCCCTCTTCATCAATATTAAAAAGTTCTGCCACACTGTCGACTTCCACTTTAAGGGGAAATTGCTCCACACTGTTCCCATTAGCATCTACCCCATCATCGTTGAATCCAATTTTGTCTTGTTTGTCCTCTTCATCATCATCATCAATATTAACAAGTTCTGCCACACTGTCGACTTCCACCGAGAGGGGAAATTGCTCTACATTGTTCCCATAATAGATAGATAGAAGAGAGGGGAAATTCTGACTGTTGCTGCACTTCCGGAAGTTTTTGAAAATAATATGGTTGAACCGTCCCGTAATTCCATTGATCCAAACTTGGATAGTTAGTCGAAGATACACCAAAACCTGAATCCATTTTCTGTATTTTGGCAGGTCGGGGTATGGATTAAGTATTACTAGAAGGGACATCATTAACATGTCTTACAGTGGAATTCTTCTGAAAATCTAATTTCTGTGGTTGATATTCACTGAGGTCTATCCACAAGTCAGGAAAATTATTGGAAAATTCTGAAGTATTCACCGAGGCAGATTGAAGAATTAAGTTAGCATCCAGATTGCTTCCACCATAAGAAGCAGGCAAGTTATGAAGCACGCCCATATTAGTAAGTGGAGGGATTGATGAACCATCGTCGGGCAAACAAGGCAGGTCATGAGCAATAGAAGGCTGAGATGCCCGTTTCTGGCACGCCATAATAACTAGCATTATAAGACGTAGGAACACCCAGTAGAGCTTGCACACGCCCATTTAACGTCTCCAAGTTCATATATTCCTCCTGCCAAATTTGTAGAAAAACAATTGTGCTTAATTAACAGCATACAGGTACAACTTGCATTTGATACTCTTATTGGCTAATGTTATTATAAAAAAAACATAGTACTTGAATGCTCATACAAAATTCAAGAAACAAACCTTTAAAGCAGCTTCGGTAAGTAGCAATATTTCCAGCATAGGTGCAAATTTCTCATTCTGAATGATTTCAAAACTGAATAAAATTTATAGTTAGTATAGTCTCAATAATCTTAAGTTATAAAGTAAATGCAACCACATTTCTGTGAAAATTAAATCACTTTCACTTACATTTCTCTTCTTATCCAATTACGATTGTATACCATTTTAGGATGATATCGCCAGTCCTTGGAGACTCCTACTTGATAGCTTATTTCATCAAAACATCTCTTTCACGAAATGTTTGAGATAACTGATGAAGAATTATTTGGTATTTCTTTCCAAGTATTCCCACCAAGATGACAACCCTTAGCAAACATCTTCTCGCTTTATCAAATGCTATTCAAATTCTGAAGCCACAAGAAATAATCAACCAATATAAGTTAGAGAAATTCCAACAATGTTCTTGCTGTGCCATAAACTAATAAAGAAGGAAAACATGATTAACATAAATTTAAACAAGCTCACAATTGAGTGTGCATATATAAATACCAAATTCGAACAGCAACCAGAAATCATATATTCAAAGATCATATGTTTAAGCAGAAAAGTCCATGATTCCTGATGAACATGACAAAGAAAATCAAAGAAGACAAATCTAAAATGCATCATTAAAGTATCGAGCATTGATTAACCATAGACCATTTCACTACTAATTAGATATTGAAACTTTATTTAGAAAAGAAAATCATCAAGAAACATTTGCAGGGTTGAAAGTAATAAACATTTTGTAACTTAAAAAAAAAAATCAGCAACCCTCCCTCAATTATATTTTTCCTTAAGTTTATTTTCTCTTCTCGCCTACTTATGCAATTCATTTTATATTAAATAGCATACTTCTTTCAAATAGTACCTTCAGTATTTGAAATAAATGTCACAAGCTGTAAAGTTGATAACAATCTTAAGAGCAAGAGCTATTCAGCATGTTACATATTTTAATCAACTCAAAATAACATAGCCCCTATTAGAATTTCACTTGGAAAAAACACTTGACCAGCTTAAACCTCAGCTCATTAATGCTATAAGTTAAACCATAACATTAAAAAGTAACAAACAGTATTGTAAAAAACACTATTTCATGGCTGAATTTAACACTCCGCTATATGTGATCGACAACATTAGAAACAAAATAAAGGACCAAATATTAATCAATAAAGAACTTGGTTTATTCAATTTAAGATTATGAAAAAAAATCATTAATCAATAAAGAAAACAGAGATTAATTAAAAAGATAGAAGTTTTTTTTTTACTTAAAAAAAAAAAGAACTTGGTTTCATTTCACAAGTCATTTTTAACTAACCATCAATATCTTAACTAACCATATTTTGAGGTGTTTTTTGGCACTTGCAAGAAAAAGTTACATCTAATTTAATTTATAAAAAAAAGGGTATGCTGCATAATTTCTGTGGCATAGATTTAATACTGAATAAGTATTAATAAAAAAAATTGATAAGTAAAGCTTGACTTGAAGAGAGAAAGACTTGGTATTGGTTGACTTCATTGTTGCTAAATATAAACAACTAACAAACATGGATACAAAACCACAAACTTATATCCAGTCTCTCTATTTGCTCTTCCCTACTGATTAACATGGCAGAATCATTTGTATTCGATATTGCAGATTCATTGTTAGGGAGGATAGCTTCTTGTGCTTTCGAAGAAGCTTCTCGTGCATGCGGTGTGTATGAAGATCTACAAGGGATCAAAGACACTTTGTCAATTGTCAGAGGTCTTCTATTAGATGCTGAGACAGATTCAAAACATCTGTTCTGATGCTGAAGATATATTGTTGGATGGATTTGAGTTACATGTAAAACGAAAGCAAGCTGCCAAAGCTTTTGGCAGTACAACGATGAAGGTACGCCATTACTTTTCTTCGTCTAACCCACTTGTTTTCCGATTTAGAATGGTACATCAAGTTAAAGATATTAGGGGCAGATTGAATAAGGTAGCTGCGGATGGAATTGGATTTGGACTTGTGAGAATGGATGTTGATCCCGGACTTGCTGTGCACAAGAGAGAATTGACCCATTCTCATGTTGATGCTTCAAGTGTAATTGGAAGGGAGAATGACAAGGAAGCCGTTATCAATCTTTTGATGGAATCCAATCCTCGGGGTAATGGCGATAAAAGTTTGTCTGTCATTCCCATAGTTGGAATTGGAGGATTGGGGAAGACCACACTTGCAAAGTTGGTATTCAACGATAAGAGGATCGACGAATTTTTTCAATTGAAGATGTGGGGGTCTGTGTCTCCAATGATTTTGATATTAGGCACATAATTATCAAAATAATCAACTCTGATTCTGCTGCTTCAACTTTTGATTCAGCTTCAATCGTTGTGCACCAAGAAAACATAAACCATTTTGATATTGAGCAGCTACAAAGTCGTCTAAGACGTAAACTTTATGGTAAAAGGTTTTTACTTGTGTTAGATGATGATATATGGAATGATGATCGTGTAAAATGGATTGAGTTGAAAGATTTATTAAAAGTTGGCACAGTAGGAAGCAAAGTCTTGGCGACAACACGCAGCAACTCAATTGCATTGATGATGGGTACTGTTCCCTCCTATGTTTTAAAAGGTCTTTCTATTGAAAACTGTTTATCTCTCTTTGTGAAATGGGCATTCAAGGAAGGCGAAGAAGACAAATATCCAAATCTAGTTGAGATAGGAAAAGAAATTGTAAAAAAATGCGCAGGGGTTCCACTCGCCGTGAGAACATTAGGAAGCTGCTTGTTTTCAAAATTTGATTTAAAAAAATGGGAACTTGTAAGAGACTCTGAGATATGGACTTTAGAACAAAAGCAAAATGATATTTTACCTGCACTAAAATTAAGCTATGATCAAATGCCATCCTATCTAAGGCACTGCTTTGCTTACATTGCCTTGTATCCCAAAGATCATACCTTCTATGCTGTTGAATTTAATAATCTTTGGATAGCCCTTGGGTTAGTTCAGTCCTGGAACGGAAGTGAAAAGCAAGAAGAGATTGTACGAGAATACATCAATGAGTTAAACTCAAGATCATTTTTGCAGGACTTCAAAGACTTTGGATACTTTTGCAAGTTCAAAGTACATGATTTGGTACATGATCTTGCTCTGTATGTTGCAAAAGAGGAGTTTGTAGTGGTTAAATCCCATATTCTTAGATTACCTGAGCGAGTAAAGCATTTATCAATCGTTGAAAATGTTTCAATATGCGATTCTTTGTTTCCTAAGTCAAGGAGTGTGAGAACCATATTGTTTCCCATTAAAGGAGTGAGTCTTGACAGTGAAACTCTTTTAAATACATGGGTAGAAAGATACAAATACTTGCGAGTTTTAGATTTAAGAAATTCTTTGATCGAGACTCTACCTAACTCAATTGCTAAATTAGAACGCCTATGTGTTCTCATTCTTTCTAATAACTGCAAAATCAAAAGACTTCCCAATTCCATTTGCAAACTCCTAAATTTGCAAGTTTTGTTACTCAATGGATGCATGGAGCTTGAAACACTGCCTAAAGGGTTAGGCAAGCTGATTAGCCTTCGAGAGTTTTGTATAACCACAAAACAATCAGTTCTGTCGCTGGATAAACTTACAAGCTTGAAGCATCTTCGAAAGTTGGGTTTTCATTATTGCGACAATTTGAAGCTTTTCTTCAGCGGGGAACAACAACTCCCTTCCCTTGAAACATTGTATGTTAAATCATGTGGAAATTTTGAGTCTTTACCTCTTTATATTTTCCCTAAATTACAGACTTTAATAATTTTTGACTGTAAGATGTTAAACTTGTATTTGAACAATGAAAGTCCAATCCGAAGATTGAGGACGAAACATCTGTACATTGGGGATTTTCCAGAGCTTCTGTCACTGCCAGAATGGATTGTAGGTGCTACAGCCACTTTAGAGACCTTGGAAATTAATAATTTTCCGAATCTCAAGATGTTTTCAGAGTGTCTAACAACAATGTCTCATCTTAAGAGGCTCTATATTATTGACTGCCCTCAATTGTTGAGTCTTCCAAGTGGCATGCATCGTCTCACTACCCTCGATGATTTGCGCATATATGGTTGTTCTGAACTATATCAAAAGTATCGGCCACAATTTGGTGAATACTGGCCCATGATTTCCCACATCAAACATGTTTTCATTGGAGAACCAAGAGGAGAGGGGGAATGAAGTTATTGACATTCTTGAAGGTAAATATATTCTTCTGTCATTTTCCTTTATATGTTAGGCCTAAATTCTCATTTTCCTATGTTAAAGTGTCCCCGAAAACATCTTTTGTTTGGTTCATGTAGTTTTAACGCTGTGCTGGACACGTGCCATATATCTTGTTTGTGCTTGTCTGTTTTTCGTATGTTCATTCATTTAGTTATTCTTTATTTTTGTATATTATTTTGCATCAATTAAATGGTGCTTGAACAAAATATAAGGGTAGAGCTGAAACTGGAAATTTATATAATATGTAATCATGAGGTTATATGAGTTTAGCAACACTGAACTAGATGTAACTGACATCACATAGTTTAAGAAGGCTTAGATGTTCAAGGTTTTCTGAGTTGGATGATTGGTGTTAGAATTTGAGTTCAAGGCTTGATATCTAAAATTGACCCGAGTGGTCTGTAGCAGGTGGCACCGAAAAGATCTTGGACAAACTCTAATATCATCTGAAAAATCGGGTCGGACTTAACTCAATCCTAGAAAATCAGGTCATAAAGTGATGAATGTCTTCCACTTAAAAACAAATTTTCGGGCCATATCTCGATCAATTTGGGAGTATCAATAATCTGTTATGGATCAGTTATTTCCGTTAGTTGATGCTGCCGGTATTTGTTAGTTCAAAGCGAAAATGGTAACGTTTTCTTTATTTACAGGGCAAGATAGTGAAGCAGAGAAGACAGAGTTGTGGGTTGAGCCAGTCCAACATTCAGCAAGAGAGAGCAGACCAGTGGTTGATGTCATTGGAGAAAATGATTGCCAGCAAGAAGCTTTATATTCTATCTAATTAGTAATAGTAATGAAAAATCATTGTTTAGGTCAGCATGTGTGTTAAGTTTGTGTTTTCAATTTTGATGGCAGCACAAGGCTTTTGATTGATACAGTTAACAACAACTTAGTAGCAACTACAATTCTATTTGAATATACATCACATGATCCCTACCTTTAAATTGGAGTTTGAACCCCTGATTAAATACAATGAATAACATTAATGAATTGAAACATTTGAAAATATGAAAAATTTCAGATACGGAGGTATCTAAAGCCCTTGACCACCTATATTCCACATTGAGGCTGAAATTTCTTCATTTCGAAGGATTTGCTCAGCTGGTTACTATGCCTCACTATATAGTATCAGCAGTGTGCGTATATAAGGCTGCTAATTTACACCCACCTAAAAACACTATGATGTAAATTAGTAAACTACATCCACTTATGTTTTACTAAAACACTCTTTTGTTTCTATTCTAATTAAATTTAAATAGAAGAACAGTTTTGTAACTATGTTAAAGAAGATCCTTAAGAAAAGAAAACAAAGACAATGACATGCTTAAGGTACAAAACATGTAATAGGGACAAACTTTTAAGGAAACAATATTTGGAATGATGAAAGTGGGTGTAAATTAGTGAGGTGAGTGTAAACAATTTGATAAAATTTATGAAAATGAGTGTATATAATCAAGTGGATGTAGGTTGCTAACTTACACCTTATAGTGTTTTTAAGTGGATGTAGCTTGCTAATTTACACCGTAGTGTTTTTAGATGGTGTAAATTAGTAACCCTACATATATATATATATATATATATATATATATATAGGGGCTGCTAACTTGCAAGCTAGCAAGCTGCACCCACTTATAACTTACTAAAACACCCTTTTGTTTATATTCTAATTAATTTTAAACAGAAGGACAATTTTGTAACTAGCTTAAAAAAGATCCTTAAAAAAAGAAACAAAAAAGATAATGACATGCTTAAGGTACAAAACATGTAATAAAGACAAACTTTTAAGGAAACAATATTTGGAATGATGAAATTGGGTGTAAATTAGTGAAGGTTGCTAACTTGCACCTTAATAATACTTATAAAAATGAATGTAAATAATCAAGTGAGTGTAGGTTGCTAACTTGCACCTTAGTGTTTTTAGGTGGGTGTAAGTTAACAACCCCTTATATATATATATATATATATATATATATATATATATATATGCCTGTCTATGTTTTCATTGTTAGTTTGGTAATAAGTATATAAATCGTAGTTATTGCTGTTACTAATTAAAGTATCAAAAGTCCTTCCTACATATGCTTTAAAGTAGTTTGTGGTTATATAGGAATATGTTTGTTTTAGGGTAAACCAAAGGTATCTTCATGCAATAACTGCGGAGGTTAATCTCTTAAAATGACTAAGATCCTTATAAAGAGTTGACTCCTCCCAACATATGTTTTTCATACGCATGCCAAGGATCGAATCCTAAGTAAAATGGTTAAGGGACCTAAACTTTTACACTTGTATGTAGTATATCATTTTATTTTTAGAGGCCAGTGTATCATTTCTACTTGTTTCGGATTGGACCAAGGTACAATTTGGTTAGGATCTTCGTCAGAATCTAGGCCCACGTAAAAATAAAATAATGATAATTATTTTATTGATTATATTTATAGTGACATATATTTGATCTAAGTTGCATTTTTTTAAGGATAAAGGAAAAGAAATAGGACATATACTCATATCGTGTTTGTTACACGATATATTTTATGTGGTAACAAAAATAATAGTGTTTGTTACATTGTTTTTATATTTGAATTCACTCTCATCCATTATCTTTTTTAAATAATGAGGAAAGTTACATTTTTTTAATATTTGAATTCACTCTCATCCATTATCTTTTTTGAATGATGAGGAAAAAATCGAACATACACAATTTGTTACATTTTATTTGAATTTTACTCTTATCTACTTGTTATATGTGTTATTTGCAATGAAAGTTGAAGGTAATTTTGGAAGGAGAAAAAACCAACCCAAAAGAACCGAAATGAACAATTTTCTTTATATACAATATAGATAAACTTTTACTACTTGTGTGATTTTTGGTACACTTACTAAGTTTTTTATGTGACCTCCAAGTGTGCTAAAGAGACAGCTACAATGCATTGAGGCACTTAAGAGACATTTAATAACAAATATAAATTTTAGAAAGGTTTATTTTTTTCCAACTATTGAAGTGCTAAAATCTATTCATTTTATGTGAAGACAACATAGAATTTATATGCTATAAATTGACAAGGTCATTTTTATTTGTTTCCTGCAAAGGAAGAAAAATATGGTTAAAATTATCATGTTTGTTTATGTGATTTTTTTTCTTTCCCTATTCCTTTTTGGAACGAACATCAATGGTAAGTCATTTTTCATTCTTTTATGTTTTCTTATTAAATTTTTATGTTATAATTTATCTCCTTTTATTAACATTCTTATATTCTATTTTATCATTGTAGCTATTTCTGAATGCGAAGAAGACAGAGATTGTCCAAGAACTTGGTGTTTTGGGCAGTTTTTTGTGAAGTGTATTGCCAATGAATGTATTTGTGTTCATGAGGATAGATTACTTCCATGGATCCAGATCCATGAGATCCATGGATCCCTATGATATAAATGATAAATATTATTCAATTAGTGGTCACTTATTGATTAATCACATCATTGTTAGACATTAAATGCTACTAGAGAATAAATTAGGATCCCATGGATCAGTAGGCAATGAATGATTCATTTGTTGTGTTCATGAGGATAATTTATGCTCATGGATTCGTTGGGATCCATGGATGACTAGACAATAAATTCCAGACAACAAATGCTTCTCTATAAATCAATAAATAAATTACCATGCCAACTTATACCCAAAAGATAGATGAATCCAAATATATAATGTCATACCCCAATTTTTGATCTAAGATGTCACTGACACGTGCCGTTTGACTCTACATTCATACGCAATTTGACCTGATTAATCTCTGATTTTCAGTGGAAAAATTCGGCAGAAAGGTATTTTAAAATACCTCGTTTTGGTTCCGAGTCGGGCCCTCTTCTCTCAATTTCCATTTTTCATTTTTTTATTTTACCTCGTTTTCTTTTATTTTAGTTTATTGTTAACATTTTTTTAGTAAGTCCAAAATCACATGTCTATGTCAAAAAAAATTGCATCCCAGCCACGCCTCAATTTCAGGCAATACACAGAGTCAACATTTGTCTTTTTCCTTTTACATTTTGCAAAAACGCTTTCCACATTTAACTGCCTTTGTCACCACTTAATCCAATTTAATTAGAATTTAATTTCTTGCCAAACGAATGTTGAAGCAAAAATCCCTTTAAAATTGTTTTTAAATGATAAA
>Ga0228711_1007790_pt1 | contig 15366 bp, 13 predicted proteins | sample MedpolnodulmetaG_2_FD_177996 | JGI IMG/M metagenome (GOLD analysis project Ga0228711, IMG submission 177996) | Root nodule microbial communities from Medicago polymorpha collected in Santa Monica, California, United States - brown nodules | ecosystem: Host-associated > Plants > Roots > Nodule...
TTTTATGATACATATGATCACACCTTAATACTCTAATTTCATCTCCTTCTTCTATTTTGGAGAGACACACAACACATTCTACATCTTCATCTGAGCAAGTGGTAATGCATGTATTGTACATTTCTCCAATTATTGGAAAATGAGAATCATGAAGCTTATTATAGAAGGGATAATATATAAGGAAATCTAATACCCATTTTAGATGAGTGTATACCAGGCTTAAGTATTTCATGATCACGCTGAAGGTTTGAGGGTAGAGAAATAGGTAGGATTATTGGCTTAAACTTTTTTGCGATTGAATGAAGTGGAAACTTGTGGTGATATTTATAAACTAAGCTCAAGGGCAGAATGAAAATATAGATTAAAAGATAAATAAATCATATAGTATGGTCAAATAGTGACAGCTTATTTTGAAAATGAAAACTAGTACGTGCTTAATTTTATATTTCTTGTGTGATTGATATTAATTTAAAAACTTTAGATTAAATTTATATGTTTTAGACTCTAATATTTAATTTGTTTTCAGAAATAAATTTTTAACTAAACATTGAATATTATTGTAAGTACTTCGTAAAAAAAAAGAATATTAACGTAACTAACCATGCCATGCAATCTTTAAAAAGGCTGGCTAGAGAGTCGTTGACTTGTAATAAACCATGTGATTTTCATGTGACAAGACCAACACCATACCATAGCATACTAAAAAAAGAAAAATAATCGTCAGCAAACACCAGCCAGTTTCTTTTTGCGAAATCATGAAATATAAAAATGTACAATGCGGCCACGTTTCTTATGTACCGTGAGTTTTATTAAAGAAACGAAGTAAAGTTTTTTATTTCTTTAACGTCAAAATTTATTAATAATAAGTGTTTGTACAAGATATATAGAGATTGACGTCCTACACTATAAATAAAAGACATCATCATATATTCATCTCAAAAAAAAAAAGACATCTTATATAGGCGAAACACTAGAAAGAAAATCATAACAACACCGATACAAATATCATCTAAATTGAGGGTTATCATCAAAACCAATACGAAATCTAACTCCAAAATCAAGTCAACACCCTAGTCAAAATCAAACCTACCTTTCTTGCGAGTGACCACAACAATAAAATCTGATCTCCTATCGATTGCTGCTCACCATAACCCTAACAATAAACCATCCAACTGATAAAAATACCTAAAAACAAAACATCGACTTCTCATCACCACAAAAGTAAAGTATTCCTTAAAAAAAGAAATAAATTATAATATAAGAAAAGAAACATAAGACAATTCACTTGTGCATAAATAAGATTTTAGTGTGGATCTTTTACACGAGTACCTTACACAACTGATGTAAAACAATGGTGGTACTTTTGCAATTAAGTTTCCAAGGTCGTATTTGAGATAGAGCAAGGAGAGAGACCTTCCTAGGCCTCAAAAAAAGAAAAAAATGAGGGGCCCAACAAAAAAAATTGAGGGTTCATTAGGCAAAAAAAAAAAAAAAACTTAAAAGGAGGTGTTATTGTTAGTAATGAATTTAGTTCTTTGTTTACCCATTTATAATTTTTGTGATGTTACAAGGAGAGTTCAAATCCCTAGCCTTCCATCATCCCTAACTCTTTTGTCAAAAGAGATTTCGTCTAACAATTTTATGTATTAAGAAAGATATGATATAACATATTGATGTAAACATAATTATTAGTGACATTTGATATGTTTTATAAATATTTTCTAAACGTATAGTAAACACCATCATCTTCAAGCAAATTATTTTCACACTTTGAAAATTAATTTTTTTTACATACTCATTATCTATGACCAAATTGTATACGTCACAAAATCTCAGAAACATGCATGTAAGTTTCTCATATTGATAGCTACTTTAACTGATGTAAAAAATACTTTTTACATAAGGCATTAATTCAACCAATATAAAAACTATTTGATATAAAGTTTTTTATTTTACATCAATTAACATTTACCAACTAGATAAATTCAACAAATATAAAAACTATTAAAAGTAAAGTTTTTTACATCATTTAACAATTACCAACCAGTATAAAAACTTAGCCTGAGACATTACAAATGATGGTTTTTCTTTATGACATATGGAACTAGTAAAGAAAATTTGATACATATAAAATTAAATTTGTTGGAAAATTAGAGATTAATGTCTTAATGCATTATGAACTTGTTTATTTGTTGTTAATGCATTATGATTGGAGCATGTTATTATAGTCGTAATTTTGTTATTTTGTATAATGAACGTGTTTGTTATTTTAATGCAATATTACTTTTAATGGTTGATTTGACGTGCTATCTTTGTTTATTAGTATTATGGGTAAAATAATGTATCAAGTGAGGCTCCACGTGCAACAAAAATAAAAAGTGTTAGTTAGTGTCGGCGGGCTGACTCTATAGAATTCAATTCACTTTTAAAATTGACTTTAATTAGCATCGGTAAGGCCGACTCTGACCTATATAGTTTTCTTTTTTGATGTTGACTTTAGCGTCAGTTAGGCCAACTCTATGTGATTTGATTGACCTTATAGATATTGGCTATAGTAGTCCGCTGAGAGTAAAGTTGGATTTTAACTCAGCTTAACCGACACTATATTAGCATCGGATGTTGGGAAGTCGACACTACCTAGTAGCTTCAAGTTTTTATCCATTTCCAGACGCTAATCGAACACTAAATCAGTGTTAGCGTCCGTTATGACCCTTCTAGCTTGGGTTTCTAACTGACACTAAAATGCAGGTATTTTGTAGTGGTTCCAAGCATCCACAATGGAGATACTCAATTTTGAGGTCTTAAACGGGTCTCACATGGACACATCATTTTTTTTATAATTTTTTAATAATAGTACCTAATAGATACTCAACCACTCCAATGGAGACCCTCTAACAAAAGGTATATATGGGTCCCACCAATAACATTAAAAAGTCAAGGTAAATTGCAATTGAAAAACAATAGTACAATGACAATGATTATTTTAAGCAAAAGTAATGAGGGATCCACTTAAGCATTGAGGTCTTAAGTGAATCCCTGTGTCTTAGAAGACCCTAAAAAAAATTCGACATTGGGGATACCTATTAGGTACCATGTCTTAAATGGTGAAGACCTCACAAATGTGAATACTCTGAGGAGCCTACACTGTCAGTGGGACCCCTTGATCACCCGTCTCATCCTCTCTCAAATAATCTTTGTAAGATGTTCATTGATTTTATAGGCAATGACCTATGAAGCTCGAATAACTCAAAATGAGAGAAGTGTGTTGAATACGTATCTGATATTAGTATCCTTAGGAAATTTATAGATATGTATTCTAGAAGTATCTAACATATTTATTATTATTAAATTAAAAATATATATGTTTGTGGTACTTCATAAATATTCATATGATACTTCTCGATACATATCTTAAAAGTATCCAATTTTTTTTTTATTGTTTTCAAGAAAATATAAGTTGGAATATGGTGGAGATACTTTGTAGATATGATTTGTTGGATACGTGATACAAAGAGTGACACATTGGTATCATTATGTTTTAAAACTCTATTTTACATATTTTTACATGTTTGTTTACAGATTACTTGTATATTTAAAACATACATCGTCGGAGCCTAATACTATTTTATTGATTAACTCAAGACATCGATAAAGAAGGTTGTAGAAGAAGCTACTCCACGATTCTAGTTTGGATGAACTCGATGAAGAAAGTCTTCTATAGACACATACCTAAATCAATATTTTTTGGACATACTCACGTAAAATCAACAAAATTAAACAAAAATTCAATTGGTATTATTTAGTTTTATCCTCTTTTAATTTTGTTGATTTCATGTGAGTATGCCTAAATAATATTGATTTGGGTATGTGTCCATGAAAGACTTTCTCTTTGTAAGGATAATCCGACATTCAATTACCGTAGTGGATAGCTTCTACAGTTAGATTGGAGTATATTATCATTCTCTCTCAAGGTACTGTCATTGGTTAACTAGAAGTTTTCTTTGTAAGTCTTGTTAACTAACTGGTAAAATAGTTAGTTAGTAAAGTCACATGATTGATTTTTTTGCTTTAGTATTTTATTTTTTTTTGAAGGAAATTTTTGCTTTAGTACATGAAATTCTAAACAATGACTTTTCTTAAAATCATTGTTTCATATATGAAACGGAGATATATTTTTGGGAATTGGTTTGTAGAGGCCACTAAGACCTTGGTGGGGGCCATTTTATGCCTGGAATTTGCTAGAAGGCCAGTGGAAACCTACACAACATATTTGATCCTTAAACTAAATCAAGGTCAATATTATAGAGTATTCTCATGTGGAAGTTTTAGTTTATATTTGTTCATATAAATAAATTATTTTAAAAGCTTGATGGCTGAGAATTGCACGCCATGGAGCAGAGATTCGCTTTTATGTTGAATAATGCAAAAAATGTTGTTTGGAGACGGAAGACATTGATATTTTAGGCTAATGAGGACGGAGAGTGATCGGCGATGCAGGTACAGGTGTAGAGAGATAATTATTACATCAAACTGCATAAAGACATACAAATATCCAGTTTAGGTAATTATTAAATTTTAGTTTTAGTTAAAATGGAAATATGGTCGTTGGAAAAATACTCATATGTTCACAAATATTTATGCACGTCACTTGAATATACACATAGGGATATATCTTTTACTTTTTTCAAAAATACATATTATTTAATTCTTTTTTTTTTCTTCCTACTTTTCTTAGGTATGTGTGTACGCTAGATAATATGCTCTAATGTTTGTGAACATGCAAGACTTTATCTATGGTTGTCACAACGTTTAATATAGTTAAAAATTCAAATGAGTCTTGTCATAATTTTTTGGCCCCCGGTTTAATAGTTTTTGGGATCCATCCTTGCGCAAATGCTTGAAGCATGTTCACTATGCGACTCCTGACATGCTTCTAGGCATATAGCACGTGAATGAATAAAATTCATATCGAAATAAGAGAGATCTTGATGTGGTTGGTATGAAACTATATTATTGAACAAGATTTGCGAGAATTGATTGATAATACATATATCAACAAGATGCATGTTTTTTTCTGAGAGTTTGTACCATGAGAATCATAACATGTATTTTTACTTGGATTTGTTAAAAAAAAAATTAAAAAAAATAGTTAAAAATTAATGGAGGAACAACCGTCAGAGGAAAAGTATCACAATTAATATTAGTTAAATTAAGGTGTCATACTTAGCTCATTAACTGTATATTTGAATTTACGATGAGTTTGACAAAATCATGACGAGCCATTGTAATTTTACAACTATAGTTTGTAACTTAAATAAAATTATGGCAAACACATTGTACTATCTAACATGCAAGAGTTGACGTGGAAGTGTAGAACAAACTTATTTAGGGGTCAAATTGCATTTTACGACTACAGATGTTTTCCCCTAAGGGAAAGGGAGCCTAGAATATGAAGTTCGATCGGGAGGTAAGTAAAGTCTGGCTAACAATTGTTTTACGCAAGAATCAAACTCAACTTTTTTTTAAAAATTCGTCCTTTGGTAGAACACATAATTCCACTTGATCTTAATTATTTGGTTACATAAAAGTTCATTTGATAAATTGATATGGAAATTTTCATTATGTAATCAATTGATAATTTTCAGTTAATTACAAGTGTTCACTAAGATAATTTGATATGACAAATATATATAATGAGATATCGTATAAATCTGTTAATCTATAGAAGCATGATGAAAGTTATATTATACTATACTCAACGTAGCCACCAATCATCATGATCTCGATCCTTACGAACGGCAAACAAATTAAATTCAAGAACTTCAGCTCCAAGCTCAGTGATGACTCTCTTTGGTCTCAATGATTCTCTGCAAAGAGGGCAAGTATGGTTTTTGAATCCAACCCATTTGTCCAAACAATTTTTATGATACATATGATCACACCTTAATACTCTAATTTCATCTCCTTCTTCTATTTTGGAGAGACACACAACACATTCTACATCTTCATCTGAGCAAGTGGTAATGCATGTATTGTACATTTCTCCAATTATTGGAAAATGAGAATCATGAAGCTTATTATTGAAGGGATAATATGTAAGGAAATCTAATACCCATTTTAGATGAGTGTATACTAGACTCAAGTATTTCATGATCATGATGAAGGTTTGGGGATAGAGAAATAGCTAGGTACGTAGGATTATTGGCTTAAAGCATTTTTGCTTAGAAGTGGAAACATTTGGTGATATTTATAAACTCAATTGAAGGATGGACTGAAAAGAAAAATAAGTCATATAGTAAGGTCAAGTAGTGACAGCTCAAGTAGTGTGATATTCTTAGAAGTTTGACATTTTAAAATTAGTTTGTAGGTTTTAAACTCTAATATTTCTATGAGAGAGAAAAAACACGTGATTTTAATGAGACAAAACCAAAACAACATAGCATACTAAAAATAGAAGAATATATCGTCATCAAACACCAGCCACGTGTTTTTGTTGAGAAATCATGCAATATAAAAATGTACTGCTCACGTATTTTTTACGTTGAGCACAGCAGTACTCACGATCATCATTGTTTCTTTAGTAATATTTTATCAATGTTATCCATTTGGGGTTCGCCTAGTGGTTGGTTTGAGATCTTGAAGTGTGCTCCTTTCAAGGTCTCAGGTTCGATTCCCCCTCTGGTACCAATTTCGTTGGGCAAGTCCATACATAGTTTTGCTCTGGCTGCAGGCGGTGGGATTGGTTCCCTCGGATAAGTCGGTCCTTGGATCGGATACCGAGTTTTAAAAAAATAAAAATATTTTATCAATGACATGACGGAGGATCATCAAACAGACCACCACTTTTTGATGGCTCAACCTACTATTTCTGGAAATGCAAGATGGAACTATTTCTAAGATCTCAAGACAATGACATGTGGTCAGTAATCACAGATGGAGACTTTGTTCCAAAGACCAAAGAAGGAACCATCAAAGAAAAGAGTGCATGGTCAAGATATGAAAAAGCTCAGGTATTGTTGAACTCTAAAGTTAGACTTTTCTTATCATGTGCACTAACCATGGAAGAAAGTGAAAGAGTTGATGAATGCAAGAATGTTAAAGAGGTATGAGATACTTTGAGAATACATCATGAAGGTACATCTCATGTCAAAGAAACTAGAATTGACATTGGAGTCAGAAAGTTTGAAGTCTTTGAAATGAGTGAGAATGAAACCATTGGTGAGATGTATGCCAGATTTACTACAATAGTAAATGAAATGAGATCTCTTGGAAAGGCATATTCCATTCATGAGAGAGTCCGAAAAATATTGAAATGTCTTCCAAGTATGTGGAGACCTATGGTCACTGCAATCACTCAAGCCAAAGATTTAAAATCTATGAACCTGGAAGATCTCATTGGTTCACTAAGAGCTCATGAAGTTGTACTTCAAGGAGACAAACCAGTGAAAAAGGTAAAATCACTTGTCTTGAAAGCCTCTCAGCAAACCTCATCAGTAACTGAAGATGATGTGCAAGAAACACAAGAAATAGAAGAAGCTGAAGATGAACTAGCACTAATCTCCAAAAGAATACAAAGAATGATGATGAGAAGAAATCAAATCAGAAAGAAATTTCCCAACTCAAACAACAACACCTGAACTGAAGCTGACAAGAGTCAGGTCACTTGTTTTTGATGCAACAAAACTGGACACTACAAAAGTGAATGTCCTAATATTAAAAAGGTGAAAAGAAAGCCACCCTTCAAGAAGAAAGCTAAGATCACTTGGGATGACATGGAAGAAACAGAACCACAAGAAGATGAGGAAGCTAACCTAAGTTTGATACCTCAAATAGATGACGAGGAAGAAGTCCTGCCTCAAGGTGCAAGAACAAAGCCATGGTACTTGGATAATGGTTGTTCTAGACACATGATAGGTAACAAAAATTGTTTTCTATCCTTTGAAAAGAAGGATGGAGGACTTGTGACATTGGGAAACAATGACAAAGGTAAAATTAGAGGTAAAAGTACTATAGGTAAACTTAACTCTGCTAAGATAGAAAATGTTCAGTATGTAGAAGGTTTAAAACACAATCTACTTATCATAAGTCAATTGTGTGATAGTGGGTTTGAAGTTATATTTAAACCTAACATATGTGAACTAAGACAAACCTCCTCTAACAAACTACTTTTCTCTAGATCAAGGAAAAAGAACTTATATGTTTTAGATTAAAATGATATGTCAACTGAATCATGTTTTATATCTCTTGAAAAAAGATAAATGGATTTGCCACAAAAGAGCTGGTCATATAAGTATGAAAACCATTGCTAAACTTTCCCAACTTGATCTAGTTAGAGGTTTGCCTAAAATTAGTTTTGAAAAGGACAAGATCTGTGAAGCTTGTGTTAAAGGAAAACAAGTCAAAAGTAGTATCAAAACAATTGAATTTATTTCAACTCAGAAACCTTTAGAGCTTTTTCATATTGATCTCTTTGGTGCAGTTCAAACTGCAAGTCTAACTGACAAAAGATATGGATTTGTTATTGTTGATGACTTTTCCAGATTTACATGAGTTCTATTTCTAAAACATAAAGATGAATCTTTTGAAGCATTTCAAAACTTTTGTAAAAGAGTTCAAAATGAAAAAAGTTCTAATATCATCACAGTAAGGAGTGATCATGGAGGTGAATTTGAAAATGCATCTTTCAAAACAATCTTTGATGAAAATGGTATTAAACATAATTTCTCTTGTGCAAGAACTCCACAACAAAATGGAGTTGTAGAATGAAAAAATAGAACTTTGCAAGAAATGGTTAGAACAATGTTAAATGAATCAAATGTTGAAGATTATTTTTGGGCTGAAGCTATAAATACTTCTTGTTACATTTTGAATAGAGTTTCAATAAGAAAGGTTCTTAATAAAACCCTATATGAACTCTGGAAAATATCAAACCTAGCATATCTTATTTTCACATATTTGGCTGCTATTGCTTCATTTTGAACAATAAAGAAAAATTGGATAAGTTTGATCCTAAATCAGATAAAGTTATCTTTATAGAATACTCTACAACTTCCAAAGGTTATAGAGTATACAATCTAAAAACCCAGACAGTTGAAATCAGTATGCATGTCATATTTGATGAATATGATGAACATTCTCAACCCAAAGAAAGTGAAGACACTGAAGTACCAACACTTCAGAATATTCCAAATCAAAACACTGTAAGTGCAGTAGAAAAGGAAGATGATCAGAGTGATCAGGATCTATCATTTCAAAGTCCACTAGAAGTTGGAGAATGGTAAGAGATCATCCTGCAGATCAAATCATTGAAAGTACAACTGATGGTGTAAGAACCAGAATGTCCTTCCAAGATAACAACATGGCAATGATCACTCAATTGGAACCCAAGTCAATCAATGAAGCTATTATTGATGACTCATGGATTGAGGCCATGAAGGAAGAACTTTCTCAGTTTGAAAGAAACAAAGTTTGTAATTTAGTTCCAAATAATCAAAGCAAAACCATCATTGGAACAAGATGAGTTTTCAGAAACAAGCTTGATGAAGAAGGTAAGGTTGTCAGAAACAAAGCAAGGCTAATTGCTCAAGGCTACAACCAACAAGAATGTATTGACTATGATGGGACCTTTGCACCAGTGGCAAGGTTAAAAGCTATCAGAATACTTCTTGCATATGCTGCACATAAAAGCATTAAACTTTTTTAAATGGATGTGAAAAGTGCATTTTTAAATGGTTTTCTAAATGAGGAAGTTTATGTGAGTCAACCTCCTGGCTTCATAAATGAAGAAAAACCAAATCACGTTTTTAAACTAACTAAATCACTTTATGGTCTTCAACATTCTTAATTGAAAATGGATTTTCAAGAGGAAAAATAGATACCACACTTTTTAGAAAAACTCATAACTCAGACTTACTCATTGTCCAAGTTTATGTAGATGACATCATTTTTTGTGCTACAAAAATTAAAATGTGTGAAGACTTTTCCAACCTCATGCAAAGTGAATTTGAGATGAGCATGATGGGTGAACTTGGTTTTTTCCTTGGTTTACAAATCAAACAACATCCAAATGGAATTTTCATAAGTCAAGAAAAGTATGTTAAAGACATTCTTAAGAAATACAAAATGAATTAGGCAAAAATCATGGTCACCCCCATGCATCCATCTTCAAGTTTAGATAGGGATGAGAATGGAAAATCTATTTCTGAAAAAGAATATAGAGGTATGATAGGATCATTATTGTATTTAACTGCTAGCAGACCAGATATAGTGTTTGCAGTAGGTTTATGTGCTAGATTTCAAACATGTGCAAAAGAATCACACTTAACTGCAGTTAAAAGGATTTTTAGATATCTAGTAGGTACTACTGATCTTGGCCTTTGGTATAGAAAATTTTCTAGTTTTGATCTTGTAGCCTATTGTGATGCTGATTATGCTGGAGACAAAGTTGAGAGAAAGAGTACAAATGGAACCTGTCAATTCTTGGGACAAGCATTGATTGGATGGTCTTGCAGAAAGCAAAACACCATTGCACTCTCCACAACTGAAGCTGAGTATGTGTCTGCAGCTAGTTGTTGCTCTCAAGTTTTGTGGATCAATAATCAGATGGAAGATTTTTCACTAAGGTACACAAATGTTCCTATTATGTGTGATAACACAAGTGCTATAAATCTTTCTAAAAATCCAATTCAGCATTCTAGGTCTAAACATATTGAAATTAAGCATCATTTCATTAGAGACCATGTTCAGAAAAAGAATATTGCATTAAACTTTGTTGATACAAACAACCAATTAGCTGACATTTTTACAAAACCATTAGTTGAGGATAGATTCAATTTTATTAAAGAAAAATTGTTAATCATGAAAAATCCTAACAAGGGTTGATTACTGAAGTACTAAGGGCCATAGACCAACCCCCTTGATGCTATCTGATCCTTATCAGAAAGTTTAAACAAAGTTCAAAATGTTTGCAAAAGTTCAGAATGTTTGCAAAGTTCAGAATGTTCACATAAGTTCAGAATGTTCACATCTGATAAAATTTTTCAAGAACTGTCCTTTTGAACAAGTTAAATATTTCATTTATAAAATGATTATTTGATTCATTAAAGAGGTCCTTCCATATCTCTAAGCATTTAATGCTACAACAAAATCAGTTTTTACACTGGCTAATAACTGTCAAACATTGTAAAACTGTCTAAACCATCTTTTCACCTTCCTCCTTTAACGGCTATCTTTTTCTCTTTCCTTCCTTTACCGTTTTCATTTCCTCTTTCCCATAAAAACTGTCCCCAACAACTCATTTCTTTTCTCAACTTTCACACGTTCTCTTCTATAAATCCAATCCCCCTTTTTACTAACTCCTCACTTCAAATCTTACCTTTTCCCTTCTCTCTCCAAAATCTCAAAAACTCTGTTTTTTGGCTTAAGTTTTTTTTTTCTCCAATGGCTAGAACCAAAACCACTTCTCCCATTTCTGAAGATGATTCCACCCTTGTTGCTCGTTCTCAACCACCACCTCAAACCGCTGTTGATGAATCAAATTCATCTCCTCTGAACGAAACACCAATTCACACCATTCTTCTAGATGAAATCATCCCAATCACCAAACCCTCCAAAATCACCGAAACGTCCAAACCCAAGTTTAAAAAGGAAGTTATCAAACCTAAGGCTACTATGAAATCCTCAAGGATTATGTATGGATCATCGTCTTCCAAAACCAAAACGGTTTCTCACATTGATCTCACATAATCAGTAGAAAAGGAAGAAAGTGATGAAACACTCTCTGAGTTCATGAAAGCCGCAAAAGCCGAGTCCAAGAAGAAGCTTAAAGGAAAGACTCAAGTGATTGAAACTCCTCCAGTATCTGATACTTTATAAAAGAACTCAACTTCATCTGAAGAAGAAGAGAAAGAAGCTACTCCTCCAAAACATGGAAAAGGGAAGGATGTCAAACTGATTGCATCCTTGATAGAAGCTGAGAAGGAAGCAAAGCAATCTCAAAGACTAGTAAGCAAAGCAAAATATTTTGACTTTGTAGATCTTAAGAAAAAGAACTAGAACCAACGAGAATATACCGATTCTCAGGAATGGTCCAACTTTGTGTACCTCCAAGATCTCACCTTTGAAAATCTAGTAAGAGAGTTCTATAGCTCAATGAGAATCAAGGAGAAGAAGAAGGAAAAGATTCTCACCACCACTGTCAAGGGTGTAGAAATCAAAATCACCAAGGAATTTATCTCAAAAGCATTAAGAATTCCAAATGAAGGTAATGAATTCTTCTTTCCTTCATGGTTTCATGAAATGAAGGTTAATCGTAACAAACTCATAGTTGAGTACACCAAACCTGACCTCCCTTTCAACTCCACAAACCTGAAAGATGTTCCAAAGATACTTCATAACATGATTAGGCATACCCTGGTTCCTAAAAGTGGTACTTTTGAAGCAGTCATTGACACAAATCTCTGCATCATGTACCATCTCATAAAAAAGAAGAAGTTGAACCTCTGCTATATCATTCCTCAGCACATGATAGATTCATGTATGAACCCCAAACAATTAAATGCTGCCCTAGCTTATGGTATGCACATAACCCCCATACTTAGAGCTACTAAGGTTGATCTTGAAGGAGAAGATGGTGACTACACCTTCATGAGATTCACCTCAAAGACTCTTGCTCAACTTCACATAACTACCTCCAACATGCCATCTCCTGTGTCCTCAGAAGCAACTGGCTCTGTCAAGAGACACTCAGATCAGAAGGTTAAGAAGTCAAGGAAGAAGAGAAAACTTGAAAAAGTTAGGAACTTATCAAGCATTTAGAGAGAAGAGGAGGATAAAACTCCTGAAAAATAAGTCTCTAATGATGATATAGCTGACTCTCCACCAAAGGATGGTGAACCCACAGCTGTAGATCTCTTCCAAGAAGTTGCAGAACGTGCAAGAGAAATTCTTCAACAAAATGCAGATCAGAATGTTGAAGATTCTCAGAAAGAAGGTGAAGCTATTAGTCAAGGAAAAGTGATAGAAGAAGTTTTCTCTCATGAGAAAGAAGAAGAGATAACTCAAGATGCACCCTAGGTTGCTGCAACCTCTGAAATTGAACTTCAGAAAGTTGACTCAACTAGTAATACTGCAGTTCAAAATGTTGTTGTTTCAGCTACTGAACAACTTCAGAAAGTTGATGAAGTTGAAGAAACAGATGAAGAAGTTGATAATGATGTTGAAGAAGCATCTCAAGAAGATGATCAAGACATGCATGATGTGGCTGAAATTCTTGTCTCTCAAAGGATGAGTGAGGGACATGATGAAATGGACTCTCAAGAAATCAAGCAAGCTGAAAATCAAACTGACTTTGATCTAAATGTGGAGGATCCAAGCTCAGATTTGAATGTGTACCAAGATGCACAACTTGATAACAATGAAGAAGTGCTTCAGGAAAATCATGAAATGATTCAGGAAATTCAAGAAAATCCTGCAATCATAGTTCAGAATGTTCAGACAAGTGCTGCTGCTGAACCTAGTTTCCCTCAAATGAATGAAATGTCAGCTGACTCCATTCCTTAAGCATCAGGATCTCTACCTTCTGTTGAAGTTTTGCTCTTGAAATTAATATAAAGGAGAATCGAATATGAGATTTTGAGAGGAGAACACTTCAAGGTCTCAAGAAATACCATCGGACAAACCTAAGCGAATTCTCATGTGAAATTTTTAGTATATTGTTATTGCCATAAATTCTTCTAAAGGCGTGATGGCTAAGAATTGTGCGCCACATAACGAGATTCATCACAAGGCCTTTATATTGCATAATGCAAAAAATGTTGTTTCCATTTCTCAATCTCTTCCAATAAAATATGGTTTGGAGACGAGGGCATGTAACATCTAAGGCTGATGAGAATGGGGAGTGATCGGTGATGCACGAAACATGTTCAATATGAGATTCTTGACATGCTTCTAGGAAAAGAGCACATGAATGAATCAAATTCATAAGGGAATGAGAGGGATTCTGATGCGGTCCAAGTATGAAACTATATAGTTGAATAAAGACTTACGAGAATTGATTGATACTACCTACATTAACAAGATGCCATTTTATTCCGAAAGTTTGTACCAAAAGAATCGTAAGATGTCTTTTCATGTGGATTTGTTAACTTTTTCAAATTTTGTAGTTAAAAATTAATGGTAGAATAATAGTAGGAGGAAAAGTGTCAGAATTAATATTAAATTTAGGTGTTATGTTTAACTCATTAAGTGTATATTTGAATTTATGATAAGTTTGATGAAATCGCTGAGTAGTAGGAGAAAATTTTAATTTCAATAACTTGTAGGTCAATGTGATTTTACAAAAACTATAGTTTGCAACTTCACTAAAATCATGGTGTTGTTGTGATTTCATCAAATCCAAACATTGTAATTTCAGCAAACCCACCTTAATATCACTAGTTGACGTAGAAGTGTATAAAATTCATATATTAGGGGTCAAATTACATTCGACGATTAAAGCATTTTTTCCTCCGGTTCTCAGGGGGAAGGAGGCTTGGTAATCTAGAATTCGCTCGAGATGTAAGTAATGTCTAATCAAGATATTTTTCACCCAAGAATCAAACTCATATTTTTATTAACAATTTGTCATTTGGTGAAACTCATTAATCACTTGAACCTAATTGTTTGGTTAGATAAAAGTTTAATTTATAAATTGATATGAAAATTTTCATTTCATAATTAATTGATAATTCTCAATTATTACAAGATTCTGCTAAGATAATTTGATATGACAAATATATATAATAATGAGATATTGTATAAATCTGTTAATCTATACAGAAGCATGATGAAAGCTATATTATACTATACTTAACGTAGACACCAGTCATCATGATCTCGATCCTTACGAATGGCAAAAAAATTAAATTCAAGAACTTCAGCTCCAAGCTTAGTGATGGCTCTCTTTGGTCTCAATGATTCTCTGCAAAGAGGACAAGTGTGGTTTTTGAATCCAACCCATTTATCCAAACAATTTTTATGATACATATGATCACACCTTAATACTCTAATTTCATCTCCTTCTTCTATTTTGGAGAGACACACAACACATTCTACATCTTCATCTGAGCAAGTGGTAATGCATGTATTGTACATTTCTCCTATTATTGGAAAATGAGAATGATGGAGCTTATTATAGAAGGGATAATATATAAGGAAATCTAATACCCATTTTAGATGAGTGTATACTAGACTTAAGTATTTCATGATCATGATGAAGGTTTCGGGGTAGAGAAATAGGTAGGTAGGATTATTGGCTTAAAGCTTTTTTGCTTAGAAGTGGAAACATTTGGTGATATTTATAAACTAAGCACAAGGGCAGACTAAAAA
>Ga0228711_1007792_pt1 | contig 15365 bp, 7 predicted proteins | sample MedpolnodulmetaG_2_FD_177996 | JGI IMG/M metagenome (GOLD analysis project Ga0228711, IMG submission 177996) | Root nodule microbial communities from Medicago polymorpha collected in Santa Monica, California, United States - brown nodules | ecosystem: Host-associated > Plants > Roots > Nodule...
AGTTAATTCTAATTATTTCGATGAAGTAATGAGAATAATTTCGAGTGTAATAATCATCTTCATCATGAGAACCTTCTTTTCATCAAAGTTGATAATGTTCTCTTCTATATAAGAAGACAATATCTTCCTGGTCAATCAATATTGAATTGTTTGATGATGCAATTCTTCTCATAATTCCTCTAAGTGATTCCACGCAATTCTTTCAAATATTCCTCTTCTTAAGGCTTTGTTGAAAACCATGTGGTGGCGAGGATGAGTCAATTGATCATAAAATACATCTTCTTGTTGAATCTTCAATCAACACTCATTTGATTCAAACAATATTTTTTCTATATCTTCTTTGAGCTTGTGATGCTACTTTTTGGTATTCTTTCATTGAATATATATATGCACTTGTAAGAGATTTATTTCTTATCTACTTCTCTGAAAAGACTTAAGTGCAAACATCAGTAGATCACCATTCATAAAACTTAGTGTTTATTTTATAAGGTTTGTTATCATTAAAACATTCATCAAAAAGATTTTGGTTCAACATATGTGATCTGGCGAGAAAACATAATATGGTCAGAGGCATAACATCGAAAAAAATGTCGTTTGGTGGGAGTTTCATGGAGGGGTATTTTTGTTTGTTTCTTTCGTTCGAAAAGAAAAGTAAAATAGAAAAAGAAAGAAGATGAAAAAAGAATTTATTTGTGAGAGTACATAGAATATAGTGAGTTGCTGGTAATTTAAGACGTTGGATATTATTGGAAAATTATGCCACCGAAATATTAGACTCATTAAAAAATCATGGAGTTTGAAAGAAACTATATACATAAGGGCATCTCGTATGAAGATCAATTAACAAAAAATATAGAATGTTGCTTTCATTTTTTTTGAACGACATTTTTTTATTATGTTTTTGTGAGCTTTACTCAATTGGTAGCGATAATTCTATGTACATGTGTGGTTGAGTTCGAGATTCCAACACCCCAATTACAGGAAGAACACAAAAAAAAAACTCATATCTCCATAATTAATTTTGATTTGTTTTTAGATTAATCCATTTATTATCGATATCCATATTAAAAATATCTACTTGATTTTATTTATCCGCGTGAGATCTTTTAGCATTAAAGATTACTATTTCAGTGTTACATGCATTTTTTTTGTGGTGGCCGGGATTTGAACTCCGGACGTTGCATATATTATGCATTGTCCCTATCAACTGAGCTAAGCTCACAAGGACCAGTGTTACATGCGTTAAATTGTTGTTGTTTAGCGATACGAAAATCCAAATATATATATATATATATATATATATATATATGTATGTATGTATGTATGTATGTATGTATGTATGTATGTATGTATGTATGTATGTATGTTAGTATTAATATACAATCTTCATTTAATAAAACAATAATGATACGTGTTGTTGATATATTATGTATAAAAATAATGAATTTGACATTTAATTCATATTTATATAATAAAAATAAATAGTCGACAATCTAGCCCGGGGGTGTCTAAACTAGTTTCTTAAACTAATAATCAATGAATGAAAGGACAGTTTTTTCTTCTTCTTTGGTAGATAGACGAAATGGCAAAGCCATTATAAACTCACACATACAAGTGGAGGTACCTGGGTTCGAACCCCGGTCATAGCATCCGGCCTAACAATTTCGGCATTTTGTCAGTTGAGCTAAGACTTCTGGATAGAACAAAATTTATTTTAAAGAACGCTATAGATAAACACGATGATGACTATTCTAGCTTTTTGTCCTATGCTATATTTACATCTCTCAAACAATATGGCACATCTCATGTTAATAAATAAATCTATAAGTAAAATTAGGGTCACTTCATGTCTAAAAGTGACCATGTTTAGCTGAACATGGCTCCAAAGTCCAAACAGATAGGGATTAGATGACTTTGGATGAAAAAAAAAAAAAGGCTAAAATGCATTTTTCTCCTTATGTTTGGCTTCGTAGCAATTTTAACCCTCTGTTGAAAAAAATCACTTTCTAGCCCCCTAATTTCACCCCTTTTTGCAACTCATAGACCCCCTCTAATTTTGATCAGTCAAAAACTATTATTGAATTAAATTTAAATGGAAAAAATGATAGGAATAATTAATAGCCTTAGGATTAAATCAGTGGTCAAGGTTAAAAGACTCAATATGGGTGTTATTGTGTCCCTTTTGTCCACTAAACTCCATTTCTTCTTCTATTCTCTTGTGATTCTTTCTAATAACACCCTTAAAAAAATCAAGTTACACCCAAAAATGACTAAACTGCCTTTAAGATAAAATAAAATTTCTATTTGAACCCTAAATTCTATATCTCCTTCGCAGACCTGTATCTAAATTCGTATATCACCTTTGTCTTCCAAGTGTTTCCCTCCTATCCTTCAATTCCTCTTTCTTATCTTCTTTCGAAATTGAGTTCTAACCTACCAATTGTCTTTGATATTCAAAAGCTACTGAACTATTATTTGACTCCAATCCTTTCACATAATCATCCATGTGTTGTTTGTGATTTACGTGATACTATTCTTTCCTTTATTATTTGACTTAATTCCTCCTTTAATTGCAGACTTGAATGCACCCACGTTTTTAGAGTTTCTAATTAACTGTCCCATCTATTTTTTCTTCACCGTAATTGGTGGAGTTTTCTTCTTTTTACGATTTACCACAAGCCACTCACCGTGAGTATTTATTTGCACCTTTGAGTTTTTTTGGATTTGATTAGTCGATGAATTTGTAGAATTGAAGGGTTTGAGTTTGTTGGGGTGATGAGTTAGGAAGATGATGTTCCTGTCCTTCGTTCTAGGATTTTTAGGTTTGTGTCGATGGATATGGAGGTGATGAAGTTTTCTAGTTTCTAGGTTTGTGTTGTTCAGAAAGAGAAAATGAAGTAGTAATGATGGGAGGAGGGAAAATTAGGTAAGAGAGGGAGCATGTGAGTTCTTTTAATCTTGACCACTAATTTTTAATCATAAGGCTATTAATTATTTCTAATTTCTTTTTTTGTTTTTTTATTTATTTTAAATTACAAGTGGGCTTTGACCGGGTCAAAATTAGAGAAGGCCTATAAGTTGCAAAAGGGGGTGAAGTTGGGCTGGAAAGTGATTTTTTTAATAAGGGACCAAAATTGCTTCAGAGTCAAACATAGGGGGCCAAAAGTGCATTTGAGCCAAACAAATATTATGATTTTAGTGTATCTAAGAGCGTTTTATAAAAGTCATAGATGAAAAAGAAATGATAGTTAGGACAGGATTCACTTGGATGATTTTAAGTTTGACAACTTTATCACTATCTCGCTCCTAATCAATAATTATCTCTAATCAAAATAATTTATTTCAATCATTCATCTATCATTCTCTCTCATTTAAAATATACTAAAGTCGCCAAACTCATTAAAACACAAAATCACAAGTATAAGACGAAGGAAAATGAGAGTGATGGAGGGAAAGTCATGGTGACTTTTCCTCCATAATGTCATATAATCCTAACCAGCTCCAAACACAGTACTATTAACTATTACGAGTCTTGACAATTTTGAAGTCTGCACAAGAAATCATACAGAAGAATCTTGTTTGCTTTATTATTATTATTATTGCCGACGCCATGCACTTCAACATTCCAGTTGCTATATTAAAAAAAAATAATGTACACACCATCAAATTTATAGTAGGTATACATCAATTCAGAAAAATTTATCAAATAAGAAGGAAAGCCACGTATCATTTTCTCCCAACTTTCAGTGTAGCAGACATTTTCAGCGCTGGATCACCTTCACAAACAAAACGCAACTTTGTTTTTCACCTATATTGAAGCTGTTATATACTTATGTTCAATTGTTTCTTATATATCCAGTCAGAATCGCTTTCAAATGTATTTGCTTCTCAATTTCCACCTTCACATTTGAATTAAAAATAGAGGGACGAAGATTTTTTTAACAGGAGGATTGCTGCAAATATTAGGATCCCTACCGAGCACACTAATGCCTGCAAGTTCATCACCATAACAATTTAGACATCGCTAAAGCAAAGTGAAATACAATAACATGAAATTTACAAATAAATATAGACAAAACTACATCAAGAGTCCTTTAATTTAATTTAAAGTTTCAAACATGTCTTTTATCTTTATTTCGTTTTTCATGTCAAGTTAGTCATTTTAGTTTAAAAACGTTAACAATGTTGGACCAAACTATATGCTACCAAAATTCTTATTTTGACCATTCAAAAAGACAAATTATTTCTTCAACTCAACAAGATAGCATCTAAATTACATCATAATGACTGTTACAATATCTAATCCATCTAATTTAACACGATCTTTTTTAGTTTTTATCTGATTGTGACCTCATTGTAGTCATCAAGGGTCTAATTGGTGGTTATGAGTGGTTAAACGTTCTTTGTAATATATTCAATGATCCTATACACAAATTTGTAACAAAAGTGGACTAAGAATAAAAACTGGCTCAATAGTGTAAACGTAAAAGACTAACTTGATACGGAAAAAAAGATAAATGACATATATAAAACTTTAAATAAAGTTAAATGACTCCTAACGTAGTTTCGCCAAAAATATAGTAACATGAGATATCTGCAATGCCAGAAACGAAACTTGGTTAGCAAGTTCTTTCCTCACAACTTACAGCCACTCAAGGTCATTATGCCAGCTTAAATGATATGGCTTGTTTGCTTAAATTATTTATTTTCATAAAATGCGTATTTGATCCATGGAAACACGGTTTGTCAACTGGAGTTACCAAAGCTTCCTTTGTTTATTTGAACTTAACTACACCAAGCTAATAGTATTTACCTTGGCTATGTTCAAACCAACTCTATTTAGCAGTTTAACTTATTTTAGTGCACAGCATTAACATTTGTGAATGCATGCATGAGGAAACAGACAGATACACACAAATAGACAAGGAGGGAGCAGAGAGAGAAAGGGAAGAGAGATTACAGCAATTGCAGAGGCTCCCAGCCCCGCCCGTTCCCTAGGGTCCTTCCGATAATGATTCCCAAAATAGAGAATTGTTGCATAGATCCACATAGGAGGGCAAATAAATCCAAAAAGAAATCTGCAATTTAACAAATATAAGAAATCTGCAATTCAACAATCATAGCAGCGAGGAAATGGAGAAGGTAATTTAATCAAATCACTTACGAGAACCATCCAATTCCGCATCCAAAGCATGGGAGGGGCTTATCATAAAGTCCTGATTGGAAGTCCTCTGGATCTCTAACTAAGGCATACTTTACCTTTCCTTGAGCCATTGGATCTCCTGCTTGTCCTGCCACGTAAAGCGCAAGTATTTATTTGAAGGGTGTGAACACAGAATTCATTGAAATTTAAGCAAGAAACATTTTGTAAGAAAAATAAAATTGGATTTGTATTCCAGTATTTAATGAGTCTATTCTGCACATTATCTCTAAACTAGGAGCTGCTAAGCCATAATTCATTAGCATATTACTCACAGTACATAATAGAGTAAGTTTTTTAAATTTTTGTAAGACAATACCCAAAGATCAAACTCAAAAGACAAAGGGGGAATGGATTCATCTATATCAATATAATGGAAGTCGGCATTAGGCGCCACTGTAAATGACGTGCAGAACATCGAAAATTTCTTTCATCAATTATACAAAGAGGCGCTTGATCTTTATGATGCAACAATTACAAAGGAAAATTGAGCATGCAACACACTCAAGGAATAGACTATAAGAGAAACTATTAGGAAAGATTTAGAGGAGCTTGATCTTTATGATGCAACAATTACAAGTTATATGATTTCCTAATTCAAATCCTAATCTATAATTCTAATCCTAATAGTGAATATTAGGATTTGGTTGTTTGATTCTAACACTCCCCCTCAAAATAAAGCTTACTAAGTTTTAAGTTTGTTACATCGTGTGGATATAATGCAGAGAAAATACAAACAACAAGGTCGTAGCTCCAGCCGTAAACGGTAGCACGACTAGAGGTCAAACTATAGCAAAGACAATTGGGCTCACTGGATGATTTCAAAGTTGACTACTGACTGGTGGTTTTGAAAAATGGGTCTCACTAGAGAAAGTGCAGCTGGTTGAATCAAATTTTCCTGGATGCAAAGAGAAACCCACTGACGTGAAAGAGAAGCAAGGGATGAAGCACAATGAATGTGCACAGTAGGACAGAAATAGGACAAAAACGTTGACCAGATGAAAAGAGATAATAAGAGGTCACAGCAGAACCAAACCATAGCAGATCCTTGTAGAGGAGAGAGAAAATTCATCAAAAAAGGTAACAGAAAAATCATCCAGTAGCTGCAGTGGCAGCAGTAGGTGCCTAAGTGGAAGTTGTGCTCGGCAGAGGTGAAAACCAATGATATAATTGCAAATTGATATGATTTGCTAATTCAAATCCTAATCTATGATTCTAATCTGTATAATAAATACTAGGATTTGATTAGGATTGATAAGGCGACTTGGTGATTTGGGTGAGGAACATAGAAACTAGAGTGTGATAAAGAGGCCAAAGGTTCACCTTCCTCCACTAACAAAATAAGAACTGACGACTAACATGTGTCATTTAAAAATAAAATAAAATAAAATAAGTAATGAATACTTAAGTAGAAAAATCATTTGACATATGACTCCTATTGTTACCTCTTGAATTACTCCGAGCAAAGGGCCTTAAAAGATCAAAATTCTTAACAGAAACGGATCTTGCCGATTCCACGCCCTTTCTTAAATCAACATTCTCTTCCACCCTACCATCTGCAACAACAAAGGAAATTCCATTTGAAAATGCTTATTGGAGATGGACCTTGCAACTCCACATTTTTGCTCAGTCAACCAATCCAAACAATGATAAACTAGACCATAAACTTGAAAGCTTGGAGACCAGACCAGTCTGGCGATACATATCACTTGAATAAATTATAGTGTTGGCATACATTATAATTTACAAAGATTTCATTATCAGTGACAGAACAAATCCACAATTCCGTAATTCATATTGGTGAATGTACAATATTGTCTGATGACTGAATACATTTCCTCCTTCCATTTGTAACTTATTACGTGGAGGAATAATTATCACAGTCTGGCCATAAGGAACAAATTATATTATGAAACACTCGCATAGTTTTGATAGTTTGTTTATAGCTTTCTAAATGCTAACAATAGCTCGAATTTCTTTATTCAAACAGAATTTTTTGAACCTTAAAACCTAGTAGCTGAATTATACAAACAATGATAAACTTAAAAGCATGAAGACCAAATGTTGTTCAACATTTAAATTTCCCCTGCATATCACACCAGTGCTAAAACACATATTTTCTACTGATGCATCCCACAAGTGATTGCCTATCTCAGAATGTGTGACACGATAGACAAATCACGGCAAGGTGTTGCACATATTGAAAAGAAGAAACTGATAATTACAATCTAATAAGCATATTCAATTGTGTTAACATCTATACGAATTAGTCGGTTATTAACAACAAAAAACATTTCAGTACCTTTATCCATGGAATTTGTAGATACTTTGCTCACTTAAGCCTTGAATTGTTCAAATAACACTCAGAATTCCTGTTTTTTAAAAATTGAATCAAAATTAACATAAAAAGAGGAATTGTAAGAACAGTATGTTTCAACATAGAAGCAGCAGATAAATACACTAAGAAAATTAGCAACTATATTGACTTGTGAGATCAGATATATGCATTCTCAGAATTGTAATAGTATTAAACCTAAACCCTAAACAAAAACAACCTTGTTGACTTGAATCAAGAAAACTGTTATAATCATAAAAAATAAAAATAAAAAAAGAATCTAAATTAAGAATTTAAGATAGTAATCATCAACAGCAATGATCATCTCGAAATTGAGAATAAAACAGTATGAAATTGAATAACGTAATTAAGAAGAGGCCAAAAAAAGTAACGAAGAAACGAGAAAAATGGAAGAGAAAGTAACCTTGAAATGAAATGAAGAAGATTGTTTTCTAATTCATCATCAGTTTGTTTTGTTATACGCGAAACGGAGCTTTAACGTCAAACAATTTGAAAGCTTAATACTGACTCACTCCGTAGAAACAAAGAAAGAGAAGAACTCAGCTGACTATTTTTTTGTTTGTTGCCTTTCTCCCTTCTTTACGTTTTAAAAACAAAACGATTGGTAAATAAAAATATACTAATTTCTTATTTTTACTCTTTGGCTGCTTTCAAAAGATGAAATTTTCCTTGTCTGCTTTCTCACTTCTGTTAGTCTTTGTCAAAATTCTTGAGCTGTATCAATATTCTTGCTAAAGGTGTACTTCATTTATTTATTTAATTTTTTTTTTTTGAGGGAGAAGGTGCAGTTGTTTATACTATATGAATATATTTCTAAGTTGGAATTCAAACATTAATTTGTCGTCGTATTGTCAGAATTTTAAATTGATAGAATACATTAGATACAACCACATGTTCAACATGGTTAAAAACTTAAACGATGGATTTCCAAACAAACCCACGTCACCCCAAGTTAATGGGATACAAGGCAAAATGTCTACAAATAATATGATAAAATTTAAGCGACTAAAATACACATGTTTTTGAATCTGCAACGTTGACGTCCATCATTGATTGAATCTGTAATTGACCGAAATCAATCTTTCAATAGTAATCAAACGAACACCGCAACAAGACGCAAAATCAAACAATGTCGTACAAGACGACGAACAACACAACGCCACACTTAGATACCGAAATCCTAAAAAAACACAAAATAAAAAAATATATACATACATGAAAACCATTTGCTTGGATTGAAAGAAAGAGGGGGAAAAGATGAGAGTGATTCTATGTCAAAAATTACGTAAAACGACCCTCCTTGATGAGTGAAGGAGAAAGAAAACTCGTAGAGACTATGGAGTTTCTCTCACTACAAAAATTAAGCACATTTGTTTATTTAGAAGAACTAAGCACCTTTGTTGTTGTTGTACTTTATCACATATTTTATTTGATTATATTTCGATGTGATTATATGAACTATATTTTTTTTGTTTTTGAAAAAGCTAAAATGGAATTTACTAAAATCACGATGAATCCTAACCAGCACAAGGAATGCTAGATTAGGAGTCGTAAAGTAGCAACATACAAAGGAAAACAAAAGTTGTACCAAAGCCATCACCCAACATACATAAAAAGAAACCTCAACCAACGTCACAAGCTGCCACAAAAACAACTTCTGCCACCTACATTCTGCTCGCACACAACTCCAAATAGCAACGTCAAGAACCAACACAACAGCCAACAACCTTTGAAAAACAATTGGTTACTATAACGATTGAAACAACAACAACCACCTTCGCCACAACAACAATCGATGACACCTTAACGAATCCACCTTTGCAACAACAACAGGAACCAGCGCAAAAACAAAATCCTCCTTCACAGCAGCAATACCATCGATCCACATCGACAAACCACCAGATAAACAGAGTAGTCGAACAGGATGAGAAGGTTCGATCGAACCCAACCGTTGAAGACCCACCAACACCTCCTCACACCACCAAAAATGTGACCTACATCACCACCTCACACCACCATCACCTCCTCCAGATAGATCTGGAACGGAAGGAAACAACCACCACACAAAAACACCAGACAATTTGTGTTTTTTCTAACAGGCGCAAACTCAGCACCCACAAGGAAGAAAATCACAAAAACCCAACACAACACAACCCACAAGCTCCTCATCATCATCATCGCCACACCCTCAAACTCACCACGACACAAGAAAGAGACAGTGAACATTTCGCCTCCCAACTCAACACCAAACACCACCACTTGTGATACTCATCACCAACAACCACCAAAATCACCATCAGCTCAATAAACCATGACCTTAGATCTGAAGATCACCACACGCAGACTGCATCACCGCTACTTGGACATCACTCAAGACAGCAACACCACTCCCTGCATCACCTCCATTTGAAACTTCACCAAAACAATAGCACACTAACAACAGAACCACTCTGACATCACCAACTGAAACGTTTTCCCTGGTCACCAATTAAAAAAAACGCAGATCCAGATCCGGACATGATTACAGATTCAGATTTGGATTCGCATCCACCACCACAAACCACCACTAACACCTCCACGAAACCACCACCACCACCCACAAAACCTCTGCGAAAGCCACCACGAATAGCAAACCATTACCCCTAAAAACCAGCCACCGAGAACAAACTATGAAAACCCATCGCGATTTGTGTTGCTAAAACCTCCTAAAGTCACTGGCGCCGCCGCCACCCACCACAACAAGCCCATACCAAAACAATGTTTGATCTGATACGACGAATTACCGAATAGGATGAGGGATGCCGGAGGTGAGGTGATGCTGAGGCCGCGCCTCGTCGCACCACCACTAGTTGGATCTACATCGCGATGAATTGTGGTTGGGTTTGAGTGAAAGGAGAAACGACAGTTTTTATAAACTATATTTTTATTTAATTTAATTATATTATTTTGTTTTAAGGATGATTATGAGTCTTGTATGATTAATTTATTTAATTTATTCTAACATATGTTAGTTTCGAACTCTTCACCTCTTGTTTTAATTTTTTTTTTTATAATTATATTGGTTTGTTTAAGTTAAAGGTGGGGTGCTGAAGTATGTGTTATAGTTGTATGGAATGTGGGTGTCGCTGTTATTTTGGTTCTTTGAGTTGAGACTTGTACACGATTGTGGCCACAACTTGTGTCATTTGGTTGGTGCGTGCATTAATTAAATATTGTTTATACTTTTAAATAACAAAAGATGAAAAATAACTGAATTTAATTGTAATGGACTTGTAAGTTGTAAACCTTTGATTTGACTCAGTTTTTTCGAGTCTCTTTTGATTGCTACGCGGATGGTTGTGAAATCAATTTTATTGACTTTTAGCCTTGCATTTTTGTGCAAATAGTTTTATAAATAAACAAATAATATTGAATATTTAAATATTCTTTCAGACGAATAAAAAAAGGGGGCCAATTGTTGCCGGCAATGACCGCTGCTGCCGCTGAGTTTGCCATTTGGGCAAAGGACCAATTTGCATAAATGAACAATGAGTTATTTTTTTTGGGACTGGAAATTATATATGGGTGTGTTAAAAATCTAACTAAATTAACCAAACAAAATTTTATTCTACTTTACATATAACACACAACTACACAAACACAATTCTATTGCTCAAAAAATGAAAACTACACAAGTCATTTTTTAGAGGAAAACAACACGCACAACTTGATAAGGGTATTTATTCATAGTAAATTGTGTGATTTTAGGATTCGTTTGATGGTCATGATAGAGAGACATGATATGATACATTAATCATATCGTGCTGAATTATCCTGATGGGATTAGAAGATCATTCCTTATTTATTATCTTGATATTCTGCCGTTTTTAAAATATTGTTATTTTTAAAATAATGATAGCATGTATTTCTATTATAATTAATAACATGTCATTTTTACAATATTTAATTAATTACGAGAGCAATTTTTTCATTTAATTATAATGATATCATGTTAGTTATCATGTGCGCATCAAACACATTATAAGATTAATTTTATCATGTCTTTATCATATTCTATCTCTATCCAACTGTATATCATATCATGCCTTTATCCTATCATGACCATCAAACGGACCCTTAATTTCATCATATAGATGTGTTTTGGATTGAATTTTTAGATTGGGTCAAGCTCAAGCACCACATCCATCATATTATAAAAGTATTTGCATTGCGACCTGTCATTGTCACATTGCCTCATTCTAATTCTCACATCCATCTTTGAGTTTATACTGACTCGAACGTCGTTTGCAGGTATACTCTCATCTTGGGCTGTCACTTCCACCTCCTGTCTGAAAACTTACACCATGGAGCATTTCAATCCACCATCCTGTCAAATCTTTCACCTCCCTAAATAAAACTGAGTTCTATTCAAAATAAGATGCATTTAAACAAGCACTGTACGATTAAAAAAAAATGATTGGGGGACATTTAATTATGTGTATGTATTTGATGGGTGAACTATAATACTTTAACATCTGAGAATGCATGCATGAGCAATGAGCAAATAGGCACACATTAATAGACAAGAATGGAAACGGGAGAGGAGAGAAACCGAAGAGAGAGGCTTATCATAAATTTCAGTTTGGAAGTCCTCTATTTCTCTAATTAACTAATTAAGGCACACTTTCCCTTCTAATTGCCATAAAATTACAGGTATTTATTTTATGGCGTGAACAAAGAACACCTAATGCACCTCTACACTAATCAAAGGTGTACTAGCAAGTAGTTGATACTAAAACTAACATCTAAGTTGGTTGCTTACAAGTTACAATACAGTAACCATGTTAATTCACTAATAATTTGTAATCTGCTAATATTGACCTTGGAAGAAAGAGTAGATAGGATCCCAGCCATCGGAAAGGAAGTGAAAAGATATGAAAGATAGTTTTCTAATTCATCAAAACCAATCTTTTATTGTAGAACTCAACTGGTATAATTTCCTAGCTTATTAATGAATAAAGTTTGTTGACATTTTTAAATAGATCCAATTTTATCCATCATAATTTTCTCGTGGTATAGTCCTTTACAAAAAAAATGTTATCCAAATTAGTATATTATATTTTTATATAAAGAGAAAATTAGTCTCCAAGTCTTTTATATATAATAGAGAGATTAATTTGTCCCTAATTTTAAAATGTCAAGGATTTATTTAATATTACTTTTTACCAGAACTAAGTTGGGTTGTCAAAAAATTGTCAAAGATTATATTTGATTTTCCCCTTTTAAAATTTTTAAGGAGATTTTCCTCTTTTAAATATAAATGACTAATTTGACAAAATAAATAAATAAAGGACATGTTCGAAACTTTTTTTGATGAGTAGTAATTGAAATTGGTACCCCTGGAGTGAGAAATTCTTGCATGCAAACGCACCTAACACATAAGGATTTACAAACAACCACTAATAACTTGACACCTCATTTTTTATGTATTTATGTTAATAAAATAAAAAAGTTGGAAATATTGACGCGCCCTTTTGATCTGTCGTGCAACATTTCTCTCGTGTAGTGGAAAATCGCTTTCTTCTTCTTTTGTTTTCTCTTCTGCATAACTATTGTATTTTCTTTTTCTTTTTCAAGCAAACCATTTCCATAATTTCTTCCTCCCTCATATCACCAACCCATCTTGTGTCGTCACTTAATTTGCAACTGTTTTTGCTTCTTCACTAAACAAAATTAACAGATGGCTAGATAGGATTCACTCTTATGTGCATTTGACTTGTGTGGTTATTAAACCCTTATTGCTCGATGGTGTTATTATGAGTGCTTCATATTGTGAAACTTGTGTTGGTCAATTTAAGACCACCATTAAAATTACCATGTATAGGCTGCATCATAAGTAATGGTTATGTAAATTGGAAGCATATAAATTTTGACCTTTTTCTACATGTCAACAAACAAGAGACTTTATAATTAGTTGTTTCTTGTATGTTGCAAAGATTATGTCCTGACAATTGTCTCAATATTCCTCAAAATAAATATATTTACTAGGGGGTTTGAAATATATGTATTTGAGGGTGAGGCAGTGGTATGCGGTGCATGCGGTATGGTTTCTGGATTTTTGCTGGCAGAATTACATATAACAACATCAGCTTTTTTCGGCTGCAGCAGTTTTTGGCTTCTGTTACAGGTTTTTTCAGGATGTTTTTTGGGCTATTCGGGTGCTTGTTTTTGGGGGTTTTCCGGTGGCAGCAACATCTTTTTGGACTATTTTCCTGCTTTCTGTGACAGCAGAATTTGCTTTTGTTACTGTTGTCTTAGGCAGATCTGTTTTGTGGGGAGGCAGTGGAGATTTTGTTTCCTGTACTGTTTTGTTGTACCATGTGTTGGGGGGTTTTATGCTTCTATCTGTTTGCTGGCCCGTGGCTAGAAAAAATTGGTTTGACTTGTAGGAGGCTTTTACTTTTATTGCTTTGCTGCTCGAAGGGTTCGCTTATATACGGACCTTTGTTTGTTGTATCTATTTTTTCTCTTGCGGAAAAAAGGGCAACATTGTTTATGAAGAGGAAGCATTCAAGTCAATTGTATTGAATTAATGGAAGAAATTCCAAATTGTAATCAAAAGAGTAATCTTAGCCTTGTACTACCATATTGTATTGATTAGTCTTATACTAAGTGTAATCAAAAGAATCTTGCACTACGAGGTTGTACTAAATTGTAATCCAAATAGCTATTGTTATCCTAACGCGATGCTGACATGATATATTTTTAAGCAATTAGAAGCTCCACAAAACTTTCATTGATATTCATTTCTTTCCTTAGCATATATTTTTATGCAATTTGATATTGGTATCTTAGTAGATCATCCAATCAACGCCTTCATTGTCATCCGTTCCTTTCCTTAGCATATTCAAAGCTCCACAAAACCTCCCATCTAGACTTTTAATTAAACTTCTACCTTCATGCTTTTATATCTGTGAATATTTGATATGCCTCTTCACATCATTTTAAAACAACCCCTGAATTTTCTGCATTTATATATTGATTTTTTTTTTAAGAGACAACAAAATAAATTAGAGAAACTCAATCAAAGTACAAGATGTACAAGGAAAGAGCACATTGTTACAACACTGCAATAGCAGGAAGAAACTAAGCAGAATTACTAAAGGGACTGTAAAGCTACAACTAGGAAGAACAACAATCTAAGTCAACCAAAATTGAAGAGACCATTACATAGCCATATAGCAGGCCTTATACTAATAGAACCAAGCAGGCCAAAAACTAAGTCTAGCCAATCAACTAGGCAAACCAAAAAACTTCATCCAAGAGAGTAGGTTCCAGCCACACTATACTTGAAGTCCCACCAACAAGAAATCTGAGAGACACCAGTTTGCAGCATACAGAAGCAAAATAGAAAACAAGCACATCTGAACAAAAACCAGTACCAAGGCCACCAAAACTAGCTACCAAATAGAAACAAAACTACTCAAAATGTTGATGCCCAGACTGTACTTTTATAACCTGAAAAACACAGTAAACCAGTGGCTATATTAGTAGGATCAAAAAATCTTGGTTGGTCCTATATAAACAAAGCAGATATTTCCAGAAAAGTTAATAATATAACCCATAAAAAGATTACATATGTATTGCTCTTGCTTGATGTTAGTTATATGTTTCCGTGACTAATTATTTTAATGTAGCTTAGAGTTTCCATTGTATCATTTAAAACATCCATCCTAAGATCAAATTATTGTTACCTGTCTTGAGTATTGTTACTTGGAGGTACCCAACCAAAATTAGAAGATTGCTGCAACAAAAGAAATCAATGATACC
>Ga0228711_1007793_pt1 | contig 15365 bp, 10 predicted proteins | sample MedpolnodulmetaG_2_FD_177996 | JGI IMG/M metagenome (GOLD analysis project Ga0228711, IMG submission 177996) | Root nodule microbial communities from Medicago polymorpha collected in Santa Monica, California, United States - brown nodules | ecosystem: Host-associated > Plants > Roots > Nodule...
CCCCTTTTTTTTTTTTTTTTCAGCAGTGCTATATCCAATAAAAATAAAAAATAATTTCACGAACTTATCACGGGCGTATTCTAAATTTCTAACATACATGTACCAGCTCTCCTCTAAAAAAATCATGTATTGGCTTTCAATTTTTTTGTGCAAACTAGCATTCAGTTTTTAAAGTTTTTGAAGTTATTTTTTTATTTTACTTTTTTTTAATTTTAGATTTAATTTGTATACATTTACGATATAACTTTTTTTACACATGCATGCTATCAAATCATTATACGATGTCACATTTTTAAATAAGCTCCTAAAATATCTTAAAATATATCTATATGTTGTGATTTGATTGAGTGCATGTATAAAAAAGTTACACCATCAGTACATAAAAATTAAGGTAAATACAAAAGTATATTTGAAATTTGGTTTGGTATGCATCCATTATCCAATTATTCCATATAATGTCATAATTTTGAGAGGGTGAATCCTATAACTAATGAAGTTATCACTTACAAGGAATTTGCTAAGTCTAGGCAAAAGTATGTGTATATGCAATATCCCTTGACAAACTTCGAAAAAAAGGAAGAGAAAGAGAAAGAAAGTGTAAAGCAAAAAATCAGAAAGTGGTACAACAATGTGAAGAAGCCAATAAAAAGCAGGTCAACAGTAACAAATTGCTTAATGGATCGAAGGTTAATTTCATGATCATTGGAGTTCTCACGATTCAATTTCTAAAATTCTTTTTAGTTTATCTTTTTTTAAATTTTCCATTAAATTTTTTTTTGTTACATATTTTTCCATAGACAAACTTGAAGGGTGTTTCGTATGTTGAGGATTAGTGTGTAGTATGATATTCCCATAGAAACGCTGTTAGTTCGTCAACTCATTCTCGTTTTGCTTGATCCACTATTTTTTGGAAATTTATTAAGAACTAGACTCTAACCCTTGCGATGCACGGGTATTGCACAGGTTTTGAAGAATATAAATATCATATTGATTATATATTCAATACTATGTTATGAAACAACTGCAAAAAGGATAAAAAAATGCAAAAAATACATCAATTTAAGCTATTAACTTTGTTTTCTTACCAAATAATATTACCAGTTGTGTTCCTGAATTTCTTCTTTGTTAATAATGAAAAGAAATTGCAATCAGAAAAGGAACCGATGAGACATTTGTGACTCTAAAAAAAATGTTTTAGTACGGTATATCAATTTTGGAAGCAACAATATACCAATCAAAATGGAAGTGGCTTAGTGGTGAAAATTGTAAAGTGTAGTCATATGGTACCCGATTCGATTCCTTGCAAAACCTTTTTTTCAAAAAGTTTATTCAGACCCGCCAAAAAGGGCGGGATTAGGGTTAAGTCAGACTGTCTAACATTTATATATATAAAGGTTATGTTTCTTTTGCTAATTCGACCTGAGAAATCTTGGAACTATTAGATTGCAAATTGAGTTCTATTTTTATTTTATTTTATTTTATGATGATTGTGTGGGGAAGTCCATGTCGCAAATGTCATATTTCTCAAAAACTTATGCATCCTTTAAGTTGTAATAGTGGATAAAGCCTCAACTTATATCCATTAAGAAAAATAGTCTATAATAACTACAACAAATTTAATTTGACTTGGTGTTGGTGGAATTGGTCCAAGGATGTCACTCCCCCAAGTGTTGAAGGTCCATGTAATCACTATGTGATGAAGTATCTTGGGTGATTGATATGAATGATTGGCAAACCTCTGATACTCTTTGATTCTTTGCACAATTTCTTTGCAGTATGCTTGTAGGGTTGGACAACAATACCTAACGTGAGGACTGAGGACACTTGAGGCCATTGTCCTAGATTTGATAGTCATTAGTGGTGTAAAAGTAATTTAATTGTTATATTGACAGACACGATGACGAAGCTAGCAATATTTTTATGAGGTGACCACATGTATATACTTTTTAAAACTAATTTAACTTAAGCAACAAAAAAAAAATCACAATAACTATTACTCTCTCTGTTCCTTTTTAAGTGGTTTTTAGCGTGAATTTTTCCTTACTATTTAACTTTCGTTTTGATATTTTAAGGGTACGATTTGTCAATTACTCTTATATTTTTCAATAAAACTAATTAATGCTATATATTTGGAAAAATAAAGTTTGCTTTTTAAAACAAAGTTTGTTTGTTTTGTTTAAAAACAAAATTTGTTTCTTGTTATCTTCAAATTTAAACAAATATAGGTTGGTTTGTTAATGATGTTTCAACAACAATATTTAAATCTCGTAAAGGAGTAATCTCAACATTCAAATCTATGTCGCACGGTGTGAATCTAACATTGGTTGAAGCCATAGTTGACGCCTTAATTTTGGTTAAAGGAGTTGGAGGAAAATTAATTTTTATTTTTACTTTTTGATTAATGTGAAGTTGTAATAATTTTGATATAGACTTAAAATAATTAAAGAGATATGCACAATATTTAGAAAATTGAAAATTGTTTATTATAAGAGAAAGATAAAGCACGCACAAAAATAGAAATTTGTTGGAGAAAGAGAGTAGTAACTAACAATTGCTTGTTACATATTAAATTTATTGGAAAGATAAAAGTGCGTGCAAAAAAATAAGAAATTATTAATGGATTAAAATAAAGGTATAATAAGAAAAAAAATGTGTAAAAATACACTTCGTTATTTTTGTGTTAAAATTCTAAAATGACACTTAAAAAGGAACGGAGGGAGTACTTACTTTTTTTTAAATAAAGGAGACTTGCCAAAGAAGCAAGCCCCTAGAAATATTATAGATAATCAAGAAAGATACAAGAAAGAGGGGGGACAAACAACCAAAAACCCTCCACAAATTAACAAAACCTGGAGTAAGGCAAGCCTAATCTATTTCTAGTGAAGGCTTCACTAATCTGTTGAGGCAAATGATCCCACCAAAAAGAAGTGTTCAAACTAAGACCTATATTAGCCAATTGATCTGCACAATGATTGCCCTCCCTATACATATGAGTTACAAAAAAAGACATAGAAGAAGTTAAGTGAATCCAGTTGATCTGCGGAGGGAGTACTTACTAGCGAAAAGACGGGCACGTTTATTGTGCTAACATTTAAAAATTATGAACGTTGTTTTTTTTTTTATGAAATTTTGATTTTGATTAAAACTAAAAATATAAATGTTTGTTGCATTTTAGTGACACCAACAACATTCTTTATTTCTTTAAAAAAAACAACAATCTTTATTGCAGAAAAAGTTTTTTAAGGGTATAATTGGAATAATAAAAAAGTAAGTATAAATATACTCATCTAATTTGTTACATTTTTTAAATGATAAAGAAAAATAAACTAGACATATAGATATATATATATATATATATATATATATATATATATATATATTCATATCATGTTTGTTACAATTTTTTAATATTTAAATTTATCCTTATCTATTTGTTACACGTATTATTTGTATTGAAAATTGAGGACATTTTTGGAAAGAAAAACCCAACTCAAAATAGCTGAAATAGGTTGTTTTCTTTATATATAGTATAGATATAAAATGTTCTGCATAAAATATACACTTGATTCAATGAGAACGAATTATACTAAAAATGCAACAATAGTAGCTGTTTATGAAAATTGAACCCCGACTCAAATTCATTCATAATTGCATTTGAGTTAAACTAACTTATTTTATATGTGTGGTTGGTTGTGGATGTGGGCCTACTATTGTCTTATTTTATTTATTAAATAAACCAATTATTATTATTTATCTCATTTGGGTGTTAATCTTCCGGTTTCTATATGATAGGATTAAATAATTCAAAGTATGACCGGAAGCTAAATAAGGATGGAAAAAAATTATTTCACTTAAAATAAATTTGGGATACCTAAATATATATTATTAGGGGTAGCTAGATATAAAAATATTCCTACTCACTCAAACAAATATTTTAGGCGTTCAATTGTCTTCTTGTTCTGAGTTAGGGTTTGCAAGAGTTTGTGGTAATATAAACAAAAATGCAATAAAAGTAAGGAAACTTTACAAGTTAAAAGACATGTTTGGGTTAAACTTTATTAAATACTTCTCAATTGTACCTTCTTGATTGATTATATACTTTAAATTTTTCAATTATATCTTCATTTGTCGCTGATTATAGGTTTTCATGTTTGAGAAACAACGAGAAATCTATCGTATCTCTTAAATTTGCACGTCTAATTAAATTAAATAATTTGTAAGATAGCAGTAGGATTCAACAATGATTTGTGATAGTAAATTTAGTCATATGTCTCTTAAATACTCTTAACCTATAACCTTGAATCTTTTGGATGGATAATCGACATGTCAGACCCTCGAGTAGCCACGAAATACTGATTATCAAGTTAGAAATGGAGGAATCTCCTAAGAGGAAAGGTATTTAGAAGAGTTCAAGTTCTAAATTTTGAGGACGAAAGAGGGGTAGAGTGTAATATCTGATATGCCACTATACCCAGATACAACGTAAATTAATAGGAATTTCATGTTAAGGAGGGGTAATTGTGTCTTTCCCACAAAAAGAGTATTTAAGCCTAATTTTAGTCTTTTTCCTTCACTTCCTCATTTTCTACGCTCAAGAAAAGCCAGAGCTCTTTCCATCTCTGCCGAGCTCAAGAAGAATTGAAAGTGAATTTGAAGGAATTGGAACTTCTGTTCATCCATGATTTTCCATTCATAAATTACAAGGTGAGTTTCTTATTTAAGTTTTGATTTTTGCTTATGGTTTAGGAATTGAGACTGAATTTCATGGATTTATTTAAGAGGTTAATGATAGTTGGGCAAGGAGGCTGATGCTTGGGTATTTGGTTTGAAGTAGAGAGTTTGGGAAGAAATTAAAGAGTACGCATGAGCCAAAGTTAGGGGTTTAAAAATTGGCGGAAGGTCAAACTGTTACATGAATGTTTGTTATTGAAGCTGCTCATTGGATGTGCAAAGGCTGAGTGCTTAGAAGTGCACAATGGAGTTAATCATAAGCTACTTTGGAAGTGGCCAGAAGGGATTAAAAGGTGAGTTCCTAGTAGTTAGTTTTCCCACCTTTGGGGTTTTAGCCCATATAATTATTTTGTGAGATAACACTAATTTAGAATAAATGTATATGTACTAGTATTACCCCTTGCTGTTAATGTGTGTTTCTATGTTAGGATTGATGTTGGAAAAATGTTTTAAGGCTATGCAATCAGTTTCATGTCACTAAACCTTGTCAACTTTGAAAACTCAAACTTATGCAACCATGTTTGTTTTCTTAAAAAGTTCATTTCAAATATGGCAGGGCTGCACATCAAATGATTGCTTATCTTGTGGAATTAGTTATGTGGCCAAAGTTTGAAACCCTTGCTCTTTCAAAACAATCTTTTTCAACACGGCAACATAACAATTTGGTTGCTTATTACAAGATTTTGATTGTTATATGGCCAAGCTTAAATCACTTGTCTGCAATAAGATGCCACGTGATTTTTATGTTTATGGTTATGTGGCTGAAGCTTAAATCAATTGTTTATTTAATTTATGCAATAAGATGCCACATGACTTTCCAACATGAGTCCTAATATATGAAAGTCATACATTGACAAGAGAGATAAATTAAGAATAATTTATATATATGAATAGTTTATGAATTAGGACATGTATATGCATTTGCATCAGATCAGACTTATAATAGCATACAGATGACGATCCTAGTCTACCCCCGATCGTCCAGTTTACAGGAATATGTTAGATAGTTTAGATAATGATTTTAGTATCTCATGGTCGTTCAAGTACGTAGAGCACACACGCACGTATAAACCCGAAATGGGTTGATTATAGTCGTATGGCGATCGTAGGTTTCCCCCGAGATTGCCTAGAGCCTAGGATAGGTGGAACTCACTGAGACATCCTGTCTCATCCCAATCCTTTTTTTTTTATTTTTTTTTATTTTACAGATTAGCAGGTTGCTTGTTTTAAGAGGAGGCAGATATGCGGTCGAATGGATTATCGTCAAGAGCTCGTCTCGTACAAGATGAAGATATTCTATGCTTTCAAATACTTATCAGATATATGTATTTGGCAATTGATATTTTTATCAGATGTACAAACTTATTTTGATGTGTCATTCATTTGGTCGAAATCATATTGTAATTTTAATGTATCCAGTACCAAGTTAACGCACATGTCATATGGCTACTCGAGGGTCTGACATGTCGATTATCCACGTGTAAAATTACTCTAGATCCTTTACTTAAAAATGGTGTTGTAAAGCACTTAATAAATCAAATAATGTGGGTAGATCTAAAAGACAAGTTTTCAACTGAACTGTAGAAATGGTTTGAAAAAAACTTAATGGATGTAAAGAGAAAAAAACCTTTCTTCCGCAGGTAGAAATATTATGATCAAATGTTTTTTTTTAAGGACGCTCTGATCAAATGTTAGTTTAGGTTACCCATACCTATCTTCGTATTTTCTAATGTACAAGTTTTTCCCCTTAAATTATTGGGAACATAGGAAGGAACAAGAGCAGTTTTTCTGTTTTTTGAGAATATTATGTTCGGTTTCAATTTTAGAGGGTTGAAAATGATTCTATGCTTGAATGATTTAGCATGTGTTTGGTTTTAATTTTAGAGGGTTAAATGTGATTCTAGAGATTGTGGAATTGATTTTATGATATTTGGATGATTTAAATTATAATTGATTTTGCTTGTAGAATTGATTCTACTTGAAACTATAACTTTAGCTTTTTGGCTTCTACAATTAATTTTAGGTTTAAATTTATTGCTAAATTCACTTTTACATAAATATATCCAAACAAAAAGCACCTTACATTTAACTCACTTTTTCCCTAAAAAAAAAATCACTTTTAACCCGAATAAATTTTACAGATTCACACAAAATCAATTCTCGTAAAAATTGAACCAAATCAATTCTCATAAAAACTGAACCAAACATACACTTAAAGGAGAATTGATTTTGTATGTAAAATTGCTAATTTTTTAGATTTTAGCTTCTAGAATTGATTTTAGCCTTACATTTATTATTTTTTTAAGTCAAATCAACTCATCAAAATTAGCATCGAAGAGGATCTCAATCCAACATGCCAACCCAAGTTGATTGCTTAAATTAATTTACTATTTAATCCACTTTCACTTAAAATATCTAAACAAAAATAATTTTACATTCAATTCAGTTTTATCGAGAATTAATTTCATATAATTAATATAGTCAAAATCAATTTTTATTACCACATAACCAAACATACATTCAATCATACAAAGTGAAATGATAATTAGGCAGCTCCATGTGCTAGTCTATTTAGCCATGGAGAACCCAAAAATGACATGCGGGTTTAATTTTCCCGAGGTTTAATTTTCCCGACTCTACTAACCAAATATAAGTTATATTCAAGATTTGTCTATTTGTAATAAAATATTCTCATTAGTTGTATTGATGTATGTGATCTAAAATAGATAGAACCAAAAGAAATAACTATATTTTCTCAATAAAATAAATAGATAGAAAAAGAATTACAGCTAAGGCAAAGGCACCAACCGTAACAGAAAAACAATAGCAGTATATCCAATATTTTCAACAACTGTGTCCTTACATTTCGGATTAATTAGATAAGGTTGTAGACTCTGAGCTGCCAAACTATAACAAATCTTAATTAAAAATTAATTAATCTAACCACATCAACGGTATATTTTTGAAAAAGCAAAATCTATCAACGGTAAATTATGGATTTGAGAAATTGTAACGTAAGTTATATTTCTCTTGTAACAAACAATTGTTTTTTTTTTTTTACAGAAACAAAATGATATTCATTCATTCAAATTGAGAGATTACATCAATCAACACTGCTAAAAACACGTAAAGGAAGAATCTGCGAACAAACTCACAACATCCAAGTTATTAGCATATAAGACATAATGTCTACAAAAATATATGATAAAATTAAAGTGACCGGAATATCCATGGCCTCTGGATCTGCAACGTTGACGCCTAAATCTTTGACTGAATAATCGATCTTTCAATATGAATCAAATGAACACCGCAAGAAGATGGTAAATCAAACAACACCGCACAAGACGACGAACAACAAACCACCACACTTAGATGATGAAATCACAAAGAAAAAACTAGATCTATGTGAAAATCACTTATTTAGATTGAAATAGAGAGAAAAAGATGAAGAGGGTGATTTCAGGTAAAAATTGACCCAAAACCACCCCTCAATGAAGAATCTGGAAAAGAAAACCTAGAGAGAGAAAATTAGGGCCGGCTTGTTGGAGAACTTTATCAACATGTAACAAACAATTGTTTCTTACTATCTTTTCCTCCAACAAATTCCTATTTTTTTGCACACTCTGATTTTCTCATAGCAAACAATTGTCAATTTTAAAATTACAAAAAACAAACTTTGTTTAAGAAAAAAAATTGTTTAAAAAAAACAAATTTTAGTTCTCCAAATACATAGCATTAATTAGTTTTATTGAAAAATATAAGATTAATTAACAAAGAGTATAATTGACAAATCGTATCTTTAAAATATCAAAACGATAGTTAAAGAGGAATGCTAAATTCACACATTTATTATTAAATTTTGTTTGTTTTTTCCTTTTGAAAAGTTTTACTAGTTTTTTCTCTCAAGTCAAATGTTAACCCAAAAGATTACCAAATTCATAAATACTTCAAAAAAAATATTTTGTCAAAAAATAAAAGATATACTTCAAAAAATATAACAATGCACAAGATTACCATCCAATTTTTTCTCTGAAAAAAAAAAGATTACCATCAAATTTAATTTGAGTTAAAACTCAACACTATAAATACTTGTGATACACATGTTATAACATCAAAACACCAACTCTAATGTTGGTTCAATCCTTCTTAGTTCAATAAATCTACACAACCTAGAGAAATAATGAAGACATCTGTGCAACCTAGAGAAATAATGAAGACTCGAGAGAAGGGTGATAGGGTGAATCCTATAACTAATGAAGTTATGAGTTACAAAGAATTTGCCAAGTCTAGGCAAAAGTATGTGTATACGCAATATCCCTTAACTAACTTCGGAAAAAAGGAAGAGAAAAAGAAAGAAAGTGTGAAGCAAAAAATTAAAAAGTGGTACAACAATGTGAAGAAGTCAAATAAAAAGCAGGTCAACGATAACAAATTGCTTAATGGATCGAACAACAAGTTATTTGATTCTTGGAAAAATTAGTAAGAGTTTTTTGTTGCTCATCATTATCAACTGGGCAAAGGTTAATCATTCGAGTTCTCACGATTCAATTTCTAAAATTCTTAGTTTTATTTATTTTTTTGTTATTTTCCATTAGATTTTTTTTGGTTGCATATTTTTCCATTAGATTCTTTGTTATGTTACTCGACAAGTTATTATCAAAATTATAAATTTTTATGTTTAATATTTCTTATAAATAATAATCTTGTATTTACTATTTCCTATCCCAAAAGAAAAAGAGAAAATTGTGTTTAGCGGTTTCAGAGTATGAGCTGGTTCCGATCTCTGTATAAAATCAGAGAGTAAGATGGCTTTCCATTAATCACAAAGTAGGTTGGCTTTCCATAAACAAACTTGAAGGGTGTTTCATGTGTTGAGAATTAGGGCATGGTATGACATTCCTATAGAAACGTTGTTATTTCATCAACCCATTCTCCTTTTGCTTGATCCACTATTTTTTGGAAATTCATTAAGAAATATGTTTTATGCTGATTCGACCTGCCCATTGTTTATGGATGTTCAACCAAGGCGAATTTCAGTTTGATTCTTAGGCAGTCAGAGAAATCTTGGAACTATTAGATTGCAAATTGAGCTCTCTTTTTTATGATGATTGTCTGGGGAAGTCCATGTCGCAAATGACATCTTTCAGCATAAACTTGTGCATCCTTTTAAGTTGTAATAGTGGATAAAGCCTCAGCTTATATCCTTTAAGTTATTTAATTTTGTTAGTTATTTCATGGTTTGTTTGTTATTTAAAACATAGTTGATATAATTTCATTATTTAATTTTGTTTGTTATTTCCTATCAATTTCCTATCAAAATAGATAAAACATGGTTAGTTCGGTTTGTTATAATTTAAAAGTAACAAACATTTGTATTTATATTTTTAATCAAAAATTAAAATTTTATAAAAAAATATCGTTAATATTTTTAAACGTTAACGAATAAAAAAACAAAAAGATGCACCTTGCTCGTTTTTTTGCTAGTTGATATACTTTCATTATTTAATTTTGTTTGTTATTTCCTTTCAAAAAGTTTTGCTAGTTTTTCTCTCAAGTCAAATGTTAACCGAAAAGATTTACAAATTCATAGATACTTCAAAAAAAGATTTTGTCAAAAAATAAAAGATTTACTTCAAAAAATATAACAATGCACAAGATTAGCATCCAATTTAATTTGAATCAATCTTAAATCCCAAGTAATTCTACATAAACTCGACACTATAAATACTTCTAATACACATGCTATAACATCATAACCCCAACTCTAATAGTTCAGTCCTTCTTGGTTCAAGAAATCTGTGCAACCTAGAGAAATAATGAAGAAATATGTGCAACCTAGAGAAATAATGAAGACTCGAGAGAAGGGTGCCAGGGTGAATCCTATAACTAATGAAGTTATCAATTATAAGGAATTTGCTAAGTCTAGGCAAAAGTATGTGTATATGCAATATCCCTTGGCAAACTTCGGAAAAAAGGAAGAGAAAGAGAAAGAAAGTATGAAGCAAAAAATTAGAAAGTGGTACAACAACATGAAGAAGCCAAATAAAAAGCAGTAAACGATAACAAATTGCTTAATAAATCGAAGAACAAGTTATTTGATTCTTGAAAAATTTAGCAAGAGTTTTACGATGCTCATCATTATCAACTAGGCAAAGGTTAATTTCATGATCATTGGAGTTCTCACGATTCAATTTCTAAAATTCTTAGTTTTATCGATTTTTGTTATTTTCCATTAGATTTTTTTTTGTTACATATTTTTCCATAGACAAACTTGAAGGGTGTTTCGTATGTTGAGGCTTGGTGTGTAGTATGATATTCCCATAGAAACGCTGTTAGTTCGTCAACTCATTCTCCTTTTGTTTGATCCACTATTTTTTGGAAATTTATTAAGAATTATGTTTTTTGCTGATTCGACCTGCACGTTCGTCTATTAGATTGCAAATTGAGCTCTATTTTTATTTTATTTTATGATGATTGTGTGGGGAAGTCCATGTCGCAAATGTCATATTTCTGCACAAACTTATGCATCCTTTAAGTTATATCCATTAAGAAAAATAGTCTATAACAACTACAATAAGTTTAATTTGACTTGGTCTTGGTGGAATTGGTCCAAGGATGTCACTCTCCCAAGTGTTGAAGGTCCAAGTAATCCCTATGTGATGATTGATGAAGTATCTCGGGTGATTGATATGAATGATTGGCAAACCTCTGATACTCTTTGATTCTTTGCACAATTTATTTGCAGTATGCTTGTAGGGTTGGACAACAATATCCTGATGTGAGGACACTTGAGGCCATGCATGGTCCCAGAGTTGATAGTTAATAATGGTGTAAAAGTATTTTAATTGTTGTATTAACAGAGACTTGCAATATTTTTAGGCGTATAATTGTCTTCTGGTTCTTAGTTAGGGTTTGCAAGACAACAAGAGTTTGTGGTAACATAAACAAAAATGCATAAAAGTAACGAAATTTTATAAGCTAAAAAACATGTTTGGGTTAGACTTCATTAAATACTCTTAAATTGTATCTTTTTGATCGATTATATAATTTCATATTTTCAGTTATATCTTCACTTGTCGCTTATCGTTGGTTTTCGTGTCCGAGAAACAACGAAATCTATCGTATCTTTTAACTTTGAACGTCTAGCTAAATTAATTTGTAAAATAAAGTAGGATTCAACAGTGGTTTGTGACTTTAAATTTAGCGATACGTCTAGAATCTAGCATAAACATGTGAACTTGTAAAACACTTAATAAATCAAATAATGCGGGTAGATCTAAAAGACAAGTTTTCAAATGTTTTTTTAAAGGACATTTTGATCAAATGTTAGTTTAGGCTATCCATACCCATCTTAGAGTGTTTTCTTATGTACAAGGTTTTTCCCTTAAATTATTGGGTGAACATAGGAAGGAACACGAACAGTTTTTTTTTTTATGTTATTTTATGGTTGGTTCAATTTTGGAGTGCTGAAAGTGATTCTATTTGAAGGAGAATTGATTTTGTATGTAGAATTGCTAAACTTTTTTTTAGCTTTTGGCTTCTATAATTGTTTTTTTTTTTGGTACAAGCTTCTATAATTGGTTTTAGCCTTACATTTATTGTTTTTTTTAAGAAATCAAACTAGCTCATTGGAATTACCATCGAAGAAGACCTCAATCCAACACCTCCAAGCCACCCAAGTTGGTTGCTTAAATTTATTGTTAAATCAACTTTCACTTAAATATATCTAAACATAAATAACTTTACATTCAAGTAAGTTTTATCAAGAATCAATTTTAAAAAATTAATTTAGTAAAAATCAATTCTTCTTATCACATAACCAAAGAGTAAATAGGCAATTACCCCCCGAAAAATTGTAAGTTTCGTCAATTACCCCCTAACGTTAACAAAACTTCAATTACCCCCCTGAAATTACACAACGTTAATCAATTTACCCCCCGTTAAATTCTTCTGTTAGCCAACATGACGTTTTGCAATTACCGTCTGAAGTTTTGCACTTATGTGCAAAATGCCTTCCGAACTTGAAAATTTATATATATTTTTCTTATTCTTGACTCAAAAAAACATTAAAAGTTAACAATTACCGGTTAGCTTTACAACGCAACATTATCCCTTCTTCACCTTTCTCAAATTAAAACATCCCCATCACTTCTTGGACTACAAGTAAGTAAGTTTCAACCATTTTTGTAACTTCTTGCATATCTCCATCACTTCTGCACCTATTAAGGTATATGTATGGATGTGATCACTAACCTGGACTAAATTCTTGTAATGAATTTACCAAAATAATTTATCTCGAATGTTTTTCTTGAAGCATGAGAAGCTTAAGTTTGAAAGAATTGAAGTGATGGTTTAATGTATGTGTCCTCTATTATGTAGTTTCAAAATGCAAGTTACTTACTTGAATCCTCAATACAAAACAATAGGAAAAGGGTTTCTGAAGCTTCAACTTATTAATCAGAGATCAGATTTCTCCTTTGCATTGTTTTCTGGTGGCCTCTCAAATGTAAGACCATCATTAGTTTGAACTAGTTACTTGTGTTATGCATTACTGATTACTAATTACTTTGAACTTTTATAAACAGGACAGACCAAATTATCATTATAGTTTTATTCTGTTAATTTGAAGTCATGAATTCAATTGCTCTCTATAAACTTACAACAAATTACTCTTATACTACATCCCAAACTGAAGAAGAAAGTTAGGGGGATTTATCGCAACATTAGCGGTTAGCTAACCGTTAATTGTTTGCCTTTAATATCTTTTGAGTTAAGGATAAGAAGAAAAAAATATAAATTTTCAAGTTCGGGGGTATTTTGCACATAAGTGCAAAACTTCAGGGGGGTAATTGCAAAACGTCATGTTGACTAACAGAAGAATTTGACGGAGGAGGTAAATTGATTAACGTTGTGCAATTTCAAGGGGGTAATTGAGGTTTTGTTAACGTCAGGAGAGTAATTGACGAAACTTACAATTTCGAAGGGTAATCGCCTATTTACTCCATAACCAAACATACATTCAATCATACAAAGAGAAGTGATAATTAGGCGGCTCAATGTGCTAGCCCATTTAGCCATATAGGACTCGAAAATGACTTGAGCATCTAATTTTTCAAACTTTATTCGCAATAAAATATTCTCATTGATTTTATTTATAAAAGACATTTAAACCCCAAACCTTGCATATATTATGTATTTATTTTTAAAAATAGAAGTAACAATATTTTGTCAATAAAATAAAAATAGAAAAAGAATTACAGCTAAGGTTAATCACCAACCGTAACAGAAAAAGAATAGTATATCCAATATCTTCAACAACTGTATAGTTAATTAGATAAGGTTGTAGACTCTGAGTCTGAGCTGCCTTAATTAACACATCAACGGTAAATATACCACCACGTGTCCCCGTATATCACTGAAAAAGCAAAATCTATTATCCCCTTCTATGTTGCGTTGGATGAAGGATGGAAGAAGAAGGTGGATAGGATAACTCGTTTTTTCCATTTCCATCATCATCATCATCATTCGCACCATCATCATAATCATTTTAATTTCAATTTGTTTTGAATTTCAATTATGGAGGATTATTTATTCGATGTTATGGAGTTTATGAAGAAACCTTCAATAACGGAAACATTCGTCGATATTTTGCTATGTGCGGTTCCGATTTGGCTTGCGGTCATGATCGGTTTGGTGATCGGTTGGTCATGGCGCCCACGGTGGACCGGACTTCTCTTCATCGGTCTTCGGAGCAAGTTTCGTTTCTTATGGACGGTTCCACCGGGATTCGGTGCTCGTCGTCTTTGGTTAGCGTTCACCGCTCTTTCTGCTTTCTCTATTTGTCGCAGATATTGGTCTAATTTCAAAATTAAGGAGAAAGTGCTAGATCCTTCTTCCAATTCGTGTTCTGATGACGCCACCGACGCTACCAAACACGCTGCTCGGTAATTCACTATTATCATGTTTTGCTTTCAATTCAAATTGTTCATTTTTATTGAAATTTTTGTATGTTTATCTGCTTTATTGAAATATTGAACTTTATATAATGTATTAGGTGTGTGTAGTATTGATATGTGATGGTTAATTTTGCATATACTTTTTCAGCATTTTTAGGAACTGATTTATATGTGTGGTAAGATTAGACAGAAGAATACAATTATAAATGAGAACATTAGAGAGATAGAGAGAGTTGGGGTAGAACTTATAGTAGAAAATATGGTACAAACTAGACTTAGGTGGTTTGGGCGGCATGTAGAGAGAAAACCTCTGGATTCTGTAGTAAACAGAGTAGATCAGATAAATGGAGTCAAATCACTAGAGGTAGAGAATCTATTAAGAAGGATCTAGAGATTAATGCATTGGAGAAAGGCATGGTTTTTGATTTGATATAACACTATGGCGTTGTTTAATTGATGCAGCTGATCCCGTTTAGTGGGATAAAACTTGATTGTTATTGTTGTTGTTAAGGAACTGGTTTTCTACATGTATGAATTAGTTTAGAGTTTAGACTATATATAATTTTGTTGGGTTAAGGATAGAGATATTTTAGTTGCTACCTCACGCATCTCATTTTCTATTTAGCTACCTTTTAGGCTTTGTTTGAGAGTTTGAAGGGGAGGGGGTGGGGTGGGGGT
>Ga0228711_1007797_pt1 | contig 15359 bp, 6 predicted proteins | sample MedpolnodulmetaG_2_FD_177996 | JGI IMG/M metagenome (GOLD analysis project Ga0228711, IMG submission 177996) | Root nodule microbial communities from Medicago polymorpha collected in Santa Monica, California, United States - brown nodules | ecosystem: Host-associated > Plants > Roots > Nodule...
TAAACATCGTAGATGTAATGCATCGGAACGGTATAGCAAGCTATGGAACCCGTCCTAGACTAATAAGACTTAACACACAGTGAATTGGTTTAGCAAGCTATGGAACCCAAGACACTTGTTGTATGTTAGAGGCCTCACAATCACATTACACCCCCATAATTCTTGTTGTTACGCGGTTGTGCGCTAATAGGCCATGCGCGTGCCTGGTATTCATGAGTGTTCTAGAGATTTTGCCAAGATCTCATGCAAGCGGCCCCACTTGACACTCATATAGGTAATTCCATCTAGTGTATGCTACGACCATACACCACCCGTAAGGGCTTATGGTAATCATTAAAAGCTTTTAAAGCTTACCCATCAATTTTATTTTATTTAGCACGTCTCATATCTTTTATCATACACTATAGGAAAGAGACGACATTTTAGTGCTAACAGAACTAACAAGTAACTTGTTTTTACCCATTGAACCTTCTTCATGGGATCTCCAATCATAAAGGTTGGGTTCCCATTACTTGTCGTTTTCTAGTGGCAAAGTCTCATTTCCCTAAATTTCTTCCCATGGGTTTTATATACGGATCCGCTTAATTCACAAATATTGACTAAGACGTCTCTAAGTCAATTAACCTCATATTTCATCAAGTTTATAAAAATAAACTCAGATTACACAATAAATTAATACAAGTCGTTGTCTACTAAGCGACAACATGTTCATCAATAAGATAAATCTACTTATAGATTTATTTTCATTGGATTCATATTTATTTGACATCTTTGTATTATTTTAATATAGGGGTTTATCCACTATATAAACAATATCTCATATCAAACTAACTTCCATAATATACTTCATCAGGTCTACTTAGATAAACTCTAAGCGACAACATCTCCGTAAAGGGAATAATTAAATCTATGATTAGATTTATTATACAGGTCTACTTGAGATGCTTCCAAGTGACGACACCCCCACATTGGGGAAAATAAATCCACTCATATAGATAAATCAAACATCATTGTATTATTTTAATAATACAATGGATAATCCACAATACATGATATCTCTCAAATATTGCATTCTTATATCAAGTGCCATAACAATATACAGGTCTTCTTAGATTATTTCTAAGCGACAACATCTCAATATTGCACTAGTTTCAAATATCTTCGTAAGTTTCTTAATCCAAGTTTGGTGCCAATAATAAAATTAAGTATTGTTTCACAATAAATAAAATATCTCAAACTATGATATTGACATAAGCGAAGTCAAAATAATTCTCATTATACATATAAATTTTCCCACAATAAATTGATCACATTATTTGTGCAGCAATAAAAACGTGACAATTTCTCACTAATATTTCATATTCGTATCCAGTTTTCACAAATTTAAGATTCCATAAACATGTATAAATCAATCAATAAAATAAAAAATGATCCCTTCAAATTTAATAGCAATTCATACATGTTTCTGCTAAAATTATAAGTCATGTAAACAAAGTCTCTATCATTCTTAAATAAATTTGTGAATAGTCTATACTCAAATTGTAGGTTGTGATAGAGTCTCAAATCAAAAAAGAATATTTGAGTTAAATGAAAAATAACATTACGGCATGTATGACCCCACATTTTTAGAGTTGCATATCAACCAAAACAAAATTATGTTTTATAAAGAGTACATGACACAAATATACATATAATAAGATGGGCACGGTTTGGCATAGCATAAGCATCAAACAAACTAAAATATAGTAAAGGATTTTGCATTACATAGTATAGTATAGGATTATGCATTAGTAGATGATCACTTTGAAACTTTATGAATTTATGTCAATACAGTCTATAACCGTTTTATTAATCCAATAGAAAATTAACTACCATCATATATGGCCTCAAAACGACTAAGCATGATAGTGACAATAAAAAATATTTTAAAACAAATGAAACAACCATATTCAACATGCTTAAAAGGTATCATGTAAGCTTCAAAATATCACTATTTTGCATACATATTCAACATGCTCTCGCAATTTGAACACACAAAAATCAAGATTTGTGAGATTTATAAATAAAAATGTGTACCTGACCCCTTGTGGATGATTTCAAGGGGAGAAGAGTTTAAAACTTACAAAGAAATTGATCACCTTGAATGAACCGAAAAATTCAACGAACCATTTGTTACACTAGAAAAATTATGAAAACTTATTTACCATTAGTTCCGTGCACACCAATTAGTTCACCACGTACCGTTGAAGTTGAGTTTTACAAGCATCCGACAACTCATTTCCATGCTCAAACCAATCAAAGAATGCTTTTAGTTTCCAAGCCCACCAAATGACTAGGCTACCAAATCTTTATCATAGTTAGTATTCACATCACAAATAATTAGTTATTATGCAAACATTACACATCGGCGGTATGTAGTAGTATTTATTATTCAACATTCAAAATCAAATTGTACAGATCATAATAGTTATTAATGGCAGGTGGGTAGGAATTCGGTGTTCTATAATTTTCCATAAATTAATCATCAAAAGAAGATTGCACACTTTATGCCAAATCATTAATTTGCTAAGCATCGAAATACTATACTTACCTTGTGAGGTTGGAAAACATTCAGAACCAATTTTAACTATGAATCAGAAGGTGTAGGGTTTTGAAATGTTTTGACGAAGATGATTCTTAAATAGTAAAATCCTTAAGATTGTTGTAAAATAATGACATAGAATCATCTCAAGTAATAATAGCAAACAATTACAACTAAAAATAAATTAGAGAACAAGTGAAACTAATCGAATTTAGTTGCCGACACAGCTCCATCAAAATCGTCACAAGACAAAATTAGAACCTGCAAAAGAGCACACTGTTAAGTAACTTGAGGCGTGACATAGTCACTGTCCTTGAGGATTTTATCCGCCTCATAAGCGCATATCCTCCCAGGATACAACAGTTCTTCCCCGTTATGAATCATAACCGGAGGTGACAGAACAACTCAAATTTATCTCAAAGATATCAGGAGATGTAACCCAGAAATTCAATATTTTGGATGAGAGAAAATAATTGTGTATTGAGAAATATAAAGTGAGAGAGTATATATATGTGCAGAATTCTTCTGTCTGCAAATAGTATGTTATATTATGTTACGTGACCCATCTTAGAAGAATAATGAATGATATATTAGTGTAGTTTTGTACGTGGAGAAAAAATGAAGTACCCCTTCTTCTATATTTGTGTATACTATTATTTATTATATTGATTAGACTGAAGGAAGGAAAGAAACACGTTTTTTTATTGAGTGGCACTAGTTGTTCCTACTAATGGGGAAGTAAGGCATGATAACAGGAAAAATCAAACAGTCTCATGGTCAAAGCAACCTGACATGTAATTTATAATTCATGAATTAAAACACATGTCAAAAGGACCAATTTATGTTGACTTTTGAAATAAAATAAAACCATAAAATTACAACACTTTAAACCTGGACAAATGGAGAAAAACTAATCTAACAACAGATTACTAACATTTGTCATTCAAAACTCATTTTGATTGATCCGATGATGCTAGCTTGGAACCTTGGAGTGTGTATCTCTCAAAGTCTTTTGTTCGATTTTTTCTGGTGACAATTTTGTGGGGTTAATTTGACTTCTTTAAAAAAATTGTCATTCAAAATGTAAAAAAACACATTTTGTTTGTTGTTAATTGTGTGAGGTCCTTACTTTGTAAGGCAATGCATGTGTTTTATATTGCTAAGTCTATACGTGAATCTTGAACTGTAATTAATATATGTCAATGGTTATGTGCATGTGATCTGTGTAATGTGATTGTGCTAAGTCCTTCTAAAGGCAGTGTTGTTAAGCCTTGATTTTCTATTGGCAATAGCCTCCGACTGAGTGCTGACTCAAGTTCAACAAGGGGAGATATTGGTAGTGTTAGGGTCAATAATCCCTAATTATTGAACTAAACTTCCCTTAGTCGTCCATTGAAGTAGTAACACGGGCTTACTCGGAGAGGAATGTTCCAATTACGTGTCACCATCATATAGATAGGGTGTGACGAGTCCAGTATCGAAGAACACAATGTGTAATGAAAACAATTCGTAATTATAAATTTAATACCGTAGTGACACTGAAAAAACTAATTTTAAAACCAATTCAAATATAAACCGGCTCGAATACAACAACCACAATTATCGACTTATCACATTAAATGAGATCAACTAATAAACCAACTTGAATATAAAAACTTATTTGAACAAAAAACTAGTTTTAAACATAGTTCATACATATTAAACTAGTTCATATTATGAACCGGTTTGAAACCAAATTGAAATCAATTTGGGAAAAATCTAGTTTTTGAGAATCGAACCAGATCAAAAACTCATTTTTTTAGAGGATAAACTTAATCTAATTTCGTTTAATTTTTGAACTGCGTACACCCAATACTATATTGTATTTTTCTGCATATTTTGCGAAGAGTATTTAAATGTGGTAAACTATAGAAAAAGAAACACATGCCATAATCATATAAGTGTATGACATCGACTTGTGTTGGAGAAGGTAGACATGCTTAATATTAGGCGTGTTAATGTATGACTAAAGACTAATTTAGATCGACTTATTTAAGTTTATCTATGGACATAAGTTTTGGAAAAACTAATGACAACTTTTTTATAAAAAAAATTCTCTAATATAACTTATAAAAAAAACTTATAGATTATAAAAACAAATTATTTTATCCTTTGTTATAGAAATAGGTTACATGAGCTATACACAAGTGATTATTAAGTGTTTTTGTCACCATTTTAACACTCAATTTATTTTTCAATACACGTACTCAATATTTAGAGGAGCTACCACAAACTACCCTATAACTGAGGTTAAGTCAGTTCTAAGTAGCAACTGTAGCTTAAGCTGTTAAAGCTTTTCTTTTTAATTGTCATCATATTTTTAGTGGGAAAGCATGCAGAGCTGCGCATTTTGAACCTTCAGTTACATTATATTAATTTTATGGTACATAATTATATGGTTCAACCATTGAGATGCCTTCTATGCTACTTTAATTTGTGACCTTTGTCCTTTGGCTTGCCTCAAAGGCATCCAAAATATATCATTCCTGGCTTAAACTCAATGAAGAGAGCTTTCTGTCCCCATGCTACTCTAAGGCTACTCTAATAACCTTTTAATTTGGATCTATCATTTTGATACTGCTGGTTTCTACTAATAAGTGTGCTAAGCTCTCCCCTGATTGAAAATACAACGGTGGAATTCTTTTTTATTTTAGATGTTTAAACAATACCCTAAAGACACTCGTAAACGTTTTTCTTATTTTTATGAGTAGGAATCGCAAATGGTATCTCATTACAACACTTAAACATAGTGTCCCAACCACTTGCGCCACACCCCTAGTATCTCTTATTTTAGATTAATAAAAGCTTAAGAGAGTTGGATCCAAAGGCTCAACAGGGCCGCCAGAGAAAACTTACAAAAGCTTCGAAAAAGATGACAAATAGTATATTTTTATATTAGCTATTAATGCGAGGCCATCACATTGACAACGAAGTTCAAACTTAAATCTTGACGAGATATGAGTTGAATCGCTACAAATTGAAGCAACCTATTTCAACCACATTAATCAATCTCTCTATGAGATTGAACCAAAACTAAGTAAAAAGAATTTGAATTTTAAGACAATTACAAGTTTTAGTCCCGAATAATTCATAATGTAAGCAAACAATATATCTGTCATATATTTTTGTTATTTAATGTGTTTTATTTTTTTAATCAAACAACAAAAAAATGAAAAATATTTATAGTAAATTATTTCTTCATAATAAGGTTAGTTGACTCAACTTTTTTATTTATTTAATAAAAGTTTAAGCGAGTTGGAGTTTATGGTTTCATCAACCATCAAAGAAGTTCTCATATTGACACATGATTCGAACGCAGATCCTTGTAAGATCTAAGCTGAATCCTTATCAATTGAACAAACTTACATTCACAAAAGGTGAAACTAGTACACGTGTGTTGGTTCATAATATTTCTCTTTTGCTCATAACAAACTGACCTAATATTTTTTTAAACAAAAAAGTGACCTAATACTAATTATAACGGTTAGTGTATTTTAAGGGTGCTGTTATTTGAAGACAGTATCGCAACACTATGTGTCGATACCCTACACAGTATACTCTCGAGCTAGAGTGTTTTGGATCCAAGGTGAGAGAAAGTAATAATAATTTTTTTTTGAAAAGTAACTTAAATGAAACAGTTGATCCCCAACCAACATGGTTCTCTAGTACTTATGGCATTGTACTTGAGAAACAGACGTTGATTCTTGATAGCTAGGTCATGCATGTACTTTACCTTAACTCTTCTCTAATTATCCCCAAAAAAATTGAATAATATTTTATTTTAGCTATTTTATAACTCATTTCACACTATAATTGTATATATTAGATATCCATATATACGTGAAACATTAGATTGGATGCCCGTACATTGTGAACTGAACAATGACATAAATTTTCCTCATTATACCCTACAAAATAAAATAAAATATTAAAAATTAAAAATTAAATTGATGTCGTTTTCTATTTGAGAGATTCAATATTGATGCCAGCTTCTTATGAATAAGAGACTACATTGGGTTCATATCGACGTGAATCCAAGTTTAAAAAATAAAAAAATGAAGCATTACATTCATTTTCATCGTAAAAAGGTCCTATTAAAATTTAACCTAAAATGGTTCTATATAGTTTAGATCCAACAATTGTTGCTGCAATATATGCCTTGATTTACCACATAAAATTATATAGGTGTAAATAAAATGAAAGAGATGACTTAATTTACCACATAAAACTCCCTTCATTATTATTTGTGTGTTAAAATAAACCAATAGCAAGACACGTATGGGAAATCCAATAGTATCTCATTACTTTAGAAAGAAAGAGCGAGAGCAGATATAGCAAAGTGATAATAATGATAACGATTCACACATCTTTATAAAAAACTCACACATCTTGTTTCGAAAAAAAACTCACATTTATCAAAACAAAACAAAAATAAACTCACACATCTAAGAACAAATCCTTGTGTAGAACACATGGTTTTTGTGAGGTATTTATTACAAAACATGACCTCAAATTCATAAAGGGTTGAGGGTATACAACAAACTAGAAAAATCAACGATGGACCTGATTAATTATGTATATGGTTTGGTCCACCTGGTGAAAGCATATCTCCTGGTACAGCCTTATCTTCAATAGTAGCCCTAAAACGCCTTTGCTTTATTCGATCAACCATTAACTCATGCAAGAGACGTTGGCTATCTATATGCCTTCCACCTTCAAGTGTTCGAGCATGAGGACTCATGAAAAAGGTGGAGAATATCATCAGCATGATTAGGCCAATTTTGGAAATTGGCACTTTATTTGAATTCTCCATGCAAAGAACAAGAAGTTGAAAGTGAGCCAGAAGCTTTGGCAAATAGAGTTGAGACTGGTTTTATTTGAAACTAAGGTGACCAGATAGTATTATATTATTTTTTTAGAAAGATGTTAAAATGATTCCATTGTATCGGATTAGAGTATCATTTAATTATACTCTCTTCAATAAATTGGTTGTAAAAAAAAAATAATACTACTAGGTAAGAATTAGGGTTTGTTTGATTTGCAAAATGGTGATTATTGAACATAACATCATGAGACAAATCAGGAGAGGAGGGAGGGAGAGAGAAGATATATCGGAAAGAGATAACATACTTTTAATAGAAAATAAAATGATATTTTCGTATTTTAGATAATTGTACTTGAAACAAAAAGTTGTTTCATGGTATTGTGAGGGACAATAATTTCTAATTTTGTTTAGTATCATGCCCCTTGTTTTGTCCAATCACATGAATGGTTTTTAAATTAAACATAACTAGTATGACATCCTATTACTATTTTGTCCATAATGTTCTCCACAAAGATTGTATTGTATTGATTCAACATAGATTATACAAATGCATCTCCAAAATAGACATTAGAATCATTGAATTTTAGAAAGTCTACTAATCCATTGATTCATGGTCATAAAGTTGTTGTACACATGGGTGTTAAAATCAACAAATGAAATTACAATTTTAGTTCAGAGCCTTGTCTCGGTGATCCTCATAAAATTAGGACTGATCTTTTACTTTTACAAGTTTGATGTTTTGTTTTTGTGTTCATATATATACATTCTTTTATTAAAACATACCAATTGGATACATAAGTTGCAGACTTCTTTAAAAAAAATCTTCCAAACTAAAAACTATATGTATAAAGTAGATATTTTAAACTTTTTAAAGAGTGATCATCAACACAAATTTGACGTCGTTAATTTGATGTTTTAATTAAAGTTGAATATGTTTTTATTCCCTAAAAAATTACCAAGTTTTGTTTTTTGTCCCCATAAGAAAACACATTATTTAGTACAAACAATTTTAATCCTTGTTTTTAATTCAACATATATTTTCAATGATTTTTGACAGGCATGTTTAGAACTTATAAAAACTTCTTTCACAAAAAATGAGCTCAAAATTTAATTTAAAATTTAAATTTTTGTTACTTATAAGTTTTATCTTGAGCTTTTGTTGTTTGAAATTTTATATTTAATTTATCCCATGTTAAAAATTATATTTTTTTGTGAAAGAAACTTTTATATTATTCTAAACATACAATTGTAGAAAACTTTGTTGTCTAGAACCCTTTTTTATTGTTTTAAAGTGCACCATTCACATTACATTTATGCTTTTTTAATCTTATATTATTATTTATCATAGGAATGTTTCAATATTTATCATAGGAATGTTAATGGTTAGAATATGAAGTTCAATATTTTTTATTGATTCTTGATTGAAGGTTGATGACATGACTTATACACATTACATAGATATACGTTTAAAATGAACAGTATTCAAATCCATCAATAGGTTATGGATTCTTCTTCTATAAAGAATGTAAAATTTGTACATAGGATATGAATTCACATATTTTATAAGTGGTATATAGATGCATGATTAGGATGAGGAATGTTAAGATTCATCAATAGATCATGAATTCTCATTCTATAAAAAGTGGTATATATTGATCGACAAATTGGCAAGTGCACCAAATCGTAACAAGTAATAAAGTAGTAAGTTTATCATCTTCACAAGGATTGTCGTTCAACTTAGCAATTAACTAAATTTATTAGAGTAAAAACAGTAAAAGATATAACTGGGTTGCAAGTTTTTTAATTGTCCTACACAATGCGATATTATGTGGTTTGATTCAGATGTTTAACAACAATTAGGGTATCTTTGAATCTCCCTCCCTTCTCTGTTGGGATTAATGCGTTTGATTATTAGTTTATGACATGTCTTGATTCAAGAAAGTAGGATATGACCCCGTGATATAACAGTGAGAAGTTTCAATTGATGTCATTGCAATTTAAAAAGTTATAATTGTGGTGTTCCCCTAAAGATGAATCAAAACCTTAACAATCATACTTAGATTCAATTGAAAGAGAGTAATTTAGAAAATAGGCAATTTACTAGTGTCTTATTTGGATGGAGGTATGGTTAACAGTCATATACCTCCACGTAAAGATCAATGACATTCCAACTATGTTGGCCCCTTGTAACTATCACATATCATTTGCAAGCACACTAAAAATATTTTTTAAAAAAGGAGGAAATAAAAGGTCCTACATAAAACAAAAAATCATAAAACATGTATGCTAATGACTTCACATATCCAAAACTCTTGTAAAATCTTGTACATCATCAAAATGTCGACTAATGAAACAAGGGAAGATAGAATAAAACAAAAACCTAAGAAAGAAAGAGAGACGAATGTGACTCACATTAAGAGAATGCCAGAGAAAAACCGTAAATGGAGGAGAAAATGTCGTCAATGAAGGAAAAATGAGTTCGACATCGAAGATATTAGGGTTAGAGTTATTCCTGTAATCTTCAATTTTCATGACAATTAAAAGTGTCTTGAAATATGACAAAATTTGACAAAATTGTCAGGAATATGTGCCTCATTATGTACATCTTCACTCATATCACTCCATCTTCATTCATGTCATCTTCAACTTAATTCACATCACCCTCACCTTCATCAACACCCTTTTCAACATAATTAAGATCCTCACAAACTTCAACTTCATTGACATCATCTCCACCTTCATCAACAACATTCACATCATCTTCAACAACATTGACATCCTCACCAAATTTATTCACAACATCTTCAACAACATTCACATCTTCACTAACTTCAATTAGTACATCTTCAAAAACATCAACTCCTTTTTTCTGTAACATCCCCTTCATCAACACTTTCTTCAACCATATTTTCTTCCTCAACAGTAGGTGCAGGTGCAATAATTATTGACACTTTTATTGGATGTTCAAAATACACACGAACTTCTTACTTGTTGCGACGGGAAGTGATACACATATCTACGATCTCTCCATCATCAAGCAAATGAATATAATCTCCTCTGTAAGGGAACCAACCACTATATGCTCAGAAATCTCATGTATTTTCTACATTCGTTGATCATATATTCCAGAATAAACTTGTTAGAGAAATGGGTTTCAACATCCTCCCAAACACAAAACTCATTATATAAATACTCCACATTACCAATATCATATAGTTTGAAATAACCATTAATCACCATGATGCAAAACCATAGGAGCCATATGTTCCATTCTTAAAAACAACAACATGATACATAAGAGAAAACCCTAATATTAAAAACTATTTTTAACCTTAGAATCTAGATACACAAGATGAACAACAAAAACCCTAATCATTATACAATCAGAACAATGAAGGTGAAAATATATGATTTTGCATGCTCAAAACAAGAAGAACAAAAATATTCATTTACTTCCCCTAAAAAAAGTCATTTACTTTTTCAATAACCTTGTCATTGTTATTCATTACTTCAGTGACAACACTTCTCTTTGAACTTCAATGGTCAGTTTAACGGAATAGCAAACAGTTGCTCAAACATTGAATGTGTGTGTTTTTGCTTTGAAGATGAGGAGTTTGGAAGATGAAAGGTAGGGTGTTATGTTTTGAAGGAATCAAAATGGTCCTTGGGTTTCTGTTAATGAAGAAATAGGTTAAAAAATCTATTTTAATGAAATATTTTATGATTTTTTTTTTGTTTAAACTTCATTTTGGTCCTCAAGGCAATATCATCAAGCCACTTGTCCCAAAAAAGTGACATATCAACTTTTATGAAAAGTTAACACCATAATTTAACGCTAGGGACTATTGTGACTAACATAATTTAGAGCTGGAGGTTATTTTATATTTTCTTCTGAGTCATGGAATACTATGTGTCATTTAAGGACCTTTCTGTCATTTTGGTGGCCATTGAAGGCAATGAATCGATCGTTGGTTACAAGTTGGATCGAGCTAACGAAGAGTTGGACTAGTGGATGATGCAAAAAAGAAGACAAAGATATTGAAATCATCATTACACATGAAACTGTTTTATTTTCTATCCAAACCGCTAGTTTATAATGCATAAGTTTGCATACGCAAAATAGAATTTTTTAGTAACATTTTTTCCCTCCAAATCTACTTTATGTAGCATTTGAACTTATAACTTGAAGCACATTTATTTTTTTTCTTTAGTTTTCACATGCATTATTTTAATAAAGAGACTTTTTACCTTGTAGGTATTATAAAGTAAGGTATGGATACTAAAATACCATACATCCATACCACCAACCATACCTTGCTAATTTTTTTAGGATAATTATTTTTTTAAGAAGGAAAACTAGCCCATCAAAATTGGTACCGGAAAGAATCGAATCTGAGACATTGAAAGGAGCACTCTTCAAAATTTCAAGCCAAAAACACCATACAAACCGAAGTCAGTTTTTTTAGGATAATTAATTATATCTATACTTATACTCATATCCATTATGTGGCTAATTATCTTTTCTATTATAGATAAATTTTTCAATTTCTTATATAAATTTGAGGATTAAATATGTTTTTGGTCCCTATAAATATTTAAGTTTTTCGCTTTAGTAGCCCTAAAGTTTTGCTTCGATTTTTAATCTTCAAAAAGCTTTTCATTGCCACTTTTGGTCTTGGTTTTCAGTCAACTCATGGTTATCATTCAAAATTTTGAATGAAATTTTGCATGAATGTTTATAATATGATAAGAATCTCTCCAAAATAAAAATAGAATTTCAAACAAAACATGAATTTTCATGTTTTTGACGTTTAACAATTCACATTTAATTAATATTTGGTTAAAAAAATCTAACTTTTTTTATGAGAGATTCTTATAATATTTTTAACATTCTTGTAAAAACTCATTCAAATATTTAAATAGTACACATGAACTGACTTAAAAGTATGGACCAAAAGTGATTTAGAGACTAAAAGTCAAAGGAAATTTTTAGAGGGACTAAAACGAATATTTTGAATATTTATAAGGGGAAAAAAACATGTTTAACCCTAGATGTAATATCCATTGTAATCTTACAATTTTTTTGCTTTATACACACACAATAGTGAGACATAAATACGATTTAGAACCTTGATGTTACTTAAAATTTTGAAATGGTTTGATTTTGACAAAAAACAATGCATAATCAAAGAAAGATATATTATATTAGTAAACGTATTACTATTACAAGAAAAACAAAACTGTTGCACTTGGCCTCTTCACTCAAACACCTCCTACAAAGAAACTTACAAAAGAAAGATGAAAGAACATTGAAAAATAAAACAAATAGAACAGACGTGGTTATAATCACACTGCACACAGTAATAGAAACGATAATGACCTAATATAAATAGAAACTTAGAAAACAAATAGAAACTATTAAGTACGATATTTAAGGGAGAAGGAATTAAATACCACTACACTATTCAACTATGCGCTAGCTTGATAAGCTCACAGCACTGCTATAAAGTTCATCCATAACAAAATCACTCCAGAAAATTAAGCTACTTTCTTGGTGGTGATCTTCCATTATGCTGAGGATCAGGGCCTGCTGGGGAGAGTCTATCTCCTGAGATATCCCTAACTTGTTTATGATTTGATATGTGAATACGTAGTTTCTGTAGAAGGCTTCGGCTGTCGATATTTTTGTGAATCAATGGATGATCGCGGAGACTACGAGCTTGCAAAGTCGAGAAGAATGTACATAACATGATTACAAGGACATACACATGCACTTGATTAGTTGTATACCGGCCCATGTGTGATTTTAATCTTTGAATGGAAGAAGTTGCTGTAAAGAAGGTATGGTTATGCTTGAGCTGACTCAGAAGATCAATGTGGTGGTTTAATTTGGAAGAAGGTGACTACTAGTATTTATATGTGAGCAATATTAGAAGATGATTAAGGTTAGGTTGAAAAGAGCCCCACAAAAGTGATTTATTTATATGATTAACATTTATAAGAGAAAGCACGTGAATTCAAATATTAATTAATAAGATTGAAGATTTTGGCCAAAAAAAGTGGGAAAGGTTACATCATTTTTAAACTAGATTTTGAAGATCACAATCACACAACTCAATTAATTAGAAATTTCTCTCAAAAAAAAATTAATTAGAAATTTGTTAATATATGATATGATGGGTAGCAGGGTCATTTTCAACAAGAAATGGAAGTCTTGGATCAAAGATAATGCTTTAATTTTATGGGTAATGCTAACCAGTGGGGCACTGGTTAGGGCAATTAAAAGAGAAAATTTTAAGCCAAAAGATGAAGCATTTAATGCATTGATTACACAACTTTGAATGTAAATATTATCCTTTTTGGATAATTATTTAAGCATTTAATGTAAATATTACTATATTTCACTTTTTAACCGGTGTCTCAAGGCACCTGTTAGCATGACCTTAATTTTATTTAATTTGTGCTTATGTGATGTTTGAATTTCTCTCATAATTCTTGTGGATTATGAGCCTATTGTGATTTTTATTTTATTTTACTAACGAATTGATGTTACGATCCATTTGATGATACTTATATCCCCACTAATCTAATGATTAGAGTTTGGAATTGACAATGGACACTTGTACTAATCTATGTTCAAGACAATGTAGGCATGCTCACTTGTTCTATGATGGATGGTGCTTAAGGTTAATACATAATGTGACCAAGTTCCCTTTGTCATCACGACATTCAATTGCTCGTTATAGTTTGCCTATTAAGAGTAGAGATTCCAGAGCATGTGACCAGATAAAGGAATACTTGCCATCATGGACCATCTTGTGAGTTATGACCTCTATATTATATAAAATATGTCTATGTGACCCCCAACATACATGGTTCAAATCTCTTTTATAACAAACTCTATCATTTTTGGTTGATAAATTCTTGTGTAACAAACTCTACTAGATGTTGAAAGGTCCCATGATATATCTCTATGACTATAGTTGCCATTGAGCAGCTAAAACTTTACAATAGAAAGCGATGTGCCTCCTCTTGTTGTCGCCATTTTTGTGGATATTATATGGTGAAGAATATTTTGACCAATATTGCTTTTAGAAAACTATTATAATATTAACTCTTGTGCCTCCTTCAGAAGCTCTAATATCCCCTCCAAGACTTAAGGGTCATAATCTCAGGATATGAAATGAATAATAAATCACCAGGAAAACCATTTTATTAATTATGCTGGTGGCGGCATCAATTTTTTAGGCGTGAAGGAAATCATGGATATTATTCTTTTTCTTGTTCAACCTAATAACATTTGCTTCGGCCTGAGCGGAGGTCCAATTTGAACTAATTCAACGATGAGTCCATTTTTCAAGTTCATTCGAAATTTGACGGTGTTCCGCCAAAAACACACCTAATTAAAATTTCTATCTATCACTAGCTCACTTCATTCAAATATTAATTTGAACGTTTGAGTACTTGTGGGTGCCATCACCAACTTTCCAAATCAAGTTGTGTTTTTGCACCGTTATCTGCAACTACTTCAACCACCACTGAGATCTTATATCGGATCTAGATTCTAAAATTTTTGGTGTGGTTAGCACCATTTTTTACTTCGTACTAGTTTCTTCAATGAACTTATTAACGCGTAAACTACAATCTCGTATCTTTTTATGGGAAAATTAATCCATATGGTGAGGATGTGTTAATATTTAGACTAAGACAAATTAGTTGAATTTTTTTTACTTGACAATTCGAAGTTAGATCAAAAGATAAATAAAAGGGTTAATAGGTCTTTACCCCCTGTAATATAGGTCATTTTCGGTTTTCCCCCCTGTAAAATTTTTGTTTTGATTTACCCCCTGTAAAATATTTTTGTTTTGATTTACCCTCCTAATAGGCCAAACAAAAACCAATTTTATTTTATTT
>Ga0228711_1007800_pt1 | contig 15355 bp, 13 predicted proteins | sample MedpolnodulmetaG_2_FD_177996 | JGI IMG/M metagenome (GOLD analysis project Ga0228711, IMG submission 177996) | Root nodule microbial communities from Medicago polymorpha collected in Santa Monica, California, United States - brown nodules | ecosystem: Host-associated > Plants > Roots > Nodule...
TGAGGTTTCTAATAAAATTGCATGGATCAAATGGAACTCTGTGTGTTTACCTGTGAATAAAGGTGGCTTGGGGGTTCGGAGGTTAGGAGAATTTAATGTTTCTTTATCAGGGAAGTGGTGCTGGAGGTTGTTGGTGGATAAGGATGGGTTGTGGTATCGTGTCTTAAAGGCACGGTATGGGGAGGTTGGTGACCGCATTAGGGAAGGTGGTAGAAATGATTCTAGATGGTGGAGGATGATTTGTGCCGTGAAGGAAGGGAGGGGGGCGGTTGATGGTAGTTGGTTCGACACCAATATTAGACGGGTGGTAGGAGATGGGCATCAAACATTCATTTGGACTGATAACTGCCTGGATGGAGTTCCTTTAAATATTCGGTTCAGTCGCCTTTATGAGTTATCAGTTCATAAGGATTGTTTGGTGGAGGAGATGGCAAGATTAGGTTGGGAGGTAGGTGGTAATGGGTGGTGTGGAGGCGTCGTTTGATGGCGTGCGAGGAGGATAGTGTGAGAGAGTGTGCTTCTTTGTTAAATAATGTTGTTTTGCAAGAGAATATTCAAGACCAGTGGTGGTGGTTGCTTGATCCGATTCACAAATATTCAGTTAGTGATACTTATCGATTTCGAACCGACACAGTTGATCAGGTAGCTGCGGCCATACTTAATGACGTGTGGCATAAACTGGTTCCTACAAAAGTATCTCTGTTTGCTTGGCGTCTCCTTCAATATAGAATTCCAACTAAATCAAATTTGGTGCGTCGACATGTTCTCCAACCTATTGACAATCTTTATGTGACTGGTTGTGGTTCCTCTGAGACGCCGGATCATCTCTTCGTTGGATGTGACTTGGTTGGGAGTGTATGGTATTCAGTCTGTCAGTGGATTGGTGTTCCTTGTGTTTTTCCAGGCTCGGTAACAGATCATTTCTTTCAGCTTACTCACTTGGCGGGTTTACCGCGTTCTTCCCATTCTTACTTAAAGGTTATTTGACTAGCTTGTATTTGAGCAATTTTGAAGGAGTGAAACAACTGTGTATTTAAAAATGCGGTTGTTGATCATCTCATTATTGTTGACAAAGTGAAGCTGAATTCCTTTTTATAGCTCTCTTCGAATTTTGTTCCTATTGCGTTTGGATTTCATGATTGGTGGAGAAATCCACTCCTTTGTATGGGTGTCATGTAAATTTTTTGTTATTATTTCCCTTTGGTGGGGGCATCTTTATTAGGTGTCTGTGGCTTGTAACTGATATTGAGTGTTTCATCACTTTTAGCACAACTTGTGCGGGGTGAATCACCTTGCCTTTGAGTAATTTATTCCATTTTGATTTGTTCAAAAAAAAATAAAAATTCTAAGATGAAACAATTCTTAGTTATACTATACTTACTTCACAATTGAACACTGAATCATTAGTGTTTCCTTCCACTGAAATCAGATGGTTAACACACAAAAACCTTACAATCATCCTCGTTAAAGTTTGCTGATGCAACATTGCTAGGACTTTCCTCAATGATAATGAATTCCCTGTAGAAAAAAGTTAAATTTAAAATTTTACAATAATTTTTTTTCTTGATAAAAACTAAAATTTTATTAATCAAAAAGAATTTTACAACTTTTGTACTAGGCCAAAATCCATTCACAAAAAATAACAAATAATTTAGGCTTAAATGCACTTTTGGTCCCCTATGTTTGCCATAGTTGCGATTTTGGCCCCCTATTAAAAAAAATCACTTTTCAGCCCCCTAACTTTACCCCCTTCTGCAACTCATAGGCCCCCTTTGATTTTGATCTGGTCAAAGCCCACGTGGCAACTCACTTAAGTGAGATGGACGCCACATAGACAATTTTTAATTAAAAAAATCCACATGTGTATTTAAAAATAAAAAAATGAAAGGCAAAAGGATGACACGAGATTGATTAGCTAAAAACACAGAAAATTCATCACATCACTATCATATTCATCCCCTTCAACAACATATTCATCATTCTTCAACTGAAAATTCCAGAAACACAAAATAACTACCTCCTCTCTCTTCTCCCAAAAACACAACACAACTGATTCCAGAAACATAACACAACCATGTTTTTATGTTCCTCATCATACCAAACCAGCAAAGGACCAATGTTTCCTCATCAAACCAACCATCATTATTCTCCTACAAAACACTTCAACACAAGCACAACACCTCATTCAGATTCTCAAAGGCACACTTGTTTATGCTCAAGTAAAAAACACCCAAACTTAGAATCATCACTCTTTCGTAACAAATGTTGGATAATCAAATCAAATCAAATTAGACGTTGAATTTGAGTAGAGATAATGCTAGCGCGATTGGATCTAGAGGTGGAATTTTGTCTACGTTGGAGATTTGTCAAGGTGGAACGTCGGGTTCGCAAGGTTATGTGGCTGCTGTTTTGAGGAATCTAGCGAAGTTTAATGAAATTAAAGAGAATTTTGTGGAGGAGAATGATGTTCTTGGTTGTTTTGTTAGGGTTGGCTTCGTCTGGTATTGGATTGGCGCGAGGCAATGCGATGTAGATCTGGAGTATTGAAACAAAAGAGAGAAAAAAATAGTGGAAGATTGAATGGTTTGAGAGAGAGAAAAAACCAGTGATGTTGTTGATGATGGTTGATGTTGATGATGTTGCAGGGTTTGAATATGTGAAGATGATGATTGGTGGTGGCATTGACAAGTGCGGTGGCGCCGGAGGTGGAGAATGTGGTTGTGGTGTTGAGAACAAATTCAGAATTCATATCTCTAGGAAGTTAATTTGGGGTCTTTGTAGGTTTTGAATTTTTTTAGGTTTCTTGATTTTTTGTAGATTTGATGGAACTGTTGTTGTTATTGGGTTTGCTTGTGTTTGATTCTCTTTTTGTTGTGTATGTATAGAGGAGATTGAAGAACCACATGAATGAGAAGGAGATGAAGATGATGTTGTTGTGTTTGTACAGAGGAGATGAAGGATATTCACGTGCCTATTCCTTTTCCAATTTTTTTTTTTAATATCAAAAAATGCACATATGGATTTTATATATTTTTTTAAATTAAAAATTACACACATGGCATCCAACTCACATAAGTTAGCTGCCACCTATGCTTTGACTGGGTCAAAATAAGAGGGGGCCTACGAGTTGCAAAAGAGGGTAAAGTTAGAGGGTTGGAAAGTGATTTTTTTTAATAGGGGGCCAAAATTGCAACTATGACAAACATAGGGGAACAAAAGTGCATTTAAGCCAATAATTTATTATAAACATAGATAGACGTGTATTATCACTATTGTTTTGCTCGGAAATGAGATTATCTTGAGAAAGATAGTGAATTCACATTGCAGACAGATTGATGGAAGAAATTGTTCCGTTGGTGAAGATCTTGCCGGAATCCATGGTGGAAGCTTGGTTGTCGGTGGAACAGAGGGGTTGTACCGACAAAAATGCTCTGACGCTGAAGTCAGAAGGAAGTGAGGAGGTTGTGAGGTTTCTGTAAAGGATAATGAGAGCCTTCTGACAAATTACTTTCCAATGGTTTGTTTGATTTGTCTTGATTTGATTCATTAATTGATGAGTCTTCATTATCCTTTACAGTTTCTTGCGAAAGAATGAACTTACATTGTTTGGAATAGGAACTCTCCTTATACAAATAAGGGAGAGTGTTGAGTTTGACGCCTTATTGGACCTTACCTTGTAATTGGGCATTTTCAAGTGGATATGACCAAATGTTCAGACCAAAACAGTTTCCCCTAAGCCCTTATGGCCCTAAGCACGACGAGGTCGGCCCTCGTCGTGCTCACGACACTATAAGTCGTGCATGAATGAGAAGTATTCGTGGTCGGCTTAACCTGCAAGGTTAGCTGGACGCAATAACATGGGTGTATTAAAGGAAATGAAAGAAAAATAAAGAATACTCTGTTTTCTGCGCGTGACACCATATTTATATACCCCGGGTGTGGACGTGTAGGACTTGATAAGTATGGACACGAAGTGATGATATAATCCTTTGTTGCACATTATGAATTTCTTCTACTATGAATAATAGAAGTGATGAGGGAACAATTTCTACTAGGTGGAAGGTGTGGACGAGGTCCCTCAAAGTTAATATAACTCATAACAATAATGATAAGGAATATTCATGATGATTTCCTTTATTGATGGAGCTTTCATCATAATGATTTCCATCAAATTGATCCATGGAGAAATATAGTGCAAAATTGATGAAGTAAAGATGAGAATATGGTGGAATAAATGAAGAAGGAGATGAGGTGACGAATTAAGAGAACTTAATAGTAAAAAGTAATTTATCTTTTGAACAATGAAATTAAACTTAATCTTATTTTTATTATCTATGCAGAATGCTTAAGGTGAACATGTTGATGATGATGATAACACGGTTTGGTGATGGTAATCACATTCCTTTCTTCCATGTGACTAGCGATTCTTCAAATTCTCATGTTGTTTTGTTCATGATTTGTTTCTTTATTAAAACTCATTTGGATCATCACACTGACACACCAATAGGTATATATGATATGCATGTCACACTGCATCTCATTTGCTTGGCTTAAAAGGTAGGTTCTTATTGGCTTCACTTTACCATGATATTGTTGCAAAACTCTAAGTGATTTTGTTGCAAGACTTAAGATTGTCAATTGTGATGCTCGTGCTTATGTTTCGTTATAATTTGTTTTTTTAAACTCTTTTAAATTTCAATTGGGTTGATTATCTAAAACATTAATGATATCTGAATACGATCCATCACTCTCATGTCACTGCTGCTGCTGAAATTTATATGGATAAGTGATCAACTGTGATGAAAACACAACATATTTTGATGCATGCCTTAAAAACCGAGATACAAATCATACCTAATGAGTAGCAAGTAAGTGACAATCATAAGTTGTGTTGCAAATAGACTTAACAATGAGCAATCCGTAATTGAAAATAGACTTAACCATCTGCAGGCCAATTTTTATCTGAAAAAAATACTTGATCAATTGAATACAGAACAAAAATAACAAGTTGATTTTGTTAGATTGTGTCTATGACACAATCAGATTTTGTTAGTTTGATTTCCTAGGGAGCCATGCGCTGCCACTATTGAATGTTTGTAGTTTGTGTGCTCAATGTAGGATCATATGACAACTATTAAGTAATTGCAGCACACCCTTCAATTTGTTAACATTGCAGGCTCTTCTATAGATACTCACACGATGGGTAGAATAGAAGGATAATAACTTTCCGTGTGCAATCATTGTGTTCTATATATGCTATATTAGTTTAACTTAATTATGACAAAAGGAAATATGGTTTTATTTTTTCAGAGCATCTTTCTTTTAAGTCATTTTTATTCATTTTTTATAGGTCATTTTTTATGCTTATTCTCTTTTCCTATTTTCAATTCATCAATATTCTTTTTCTATTGTAGAACAAGATGAAAGTGACATTGCTGCTATAGAACTCAAGGTGGAGTTAATCTCAAGTGCAACTTAATGTGTTTTTTCTACTGTGACATTGTATATACAGATGTAAATGACAGTGGTGTAGTAATATAGTATTAGAATTATATATACATATGTAAATGGCACTGGTGTAGTAAATATAGTATTAGAATTTTGGAAAAATTAAGAAAGATGCACATTCTACAATACCATAACAATGAATGATTGTTAAGACTGCATAAGAATTTTGTGTGTGCAGCTCTTTGGGTTCATAAACTGTCATTCTAGCACCAAAGCTTCTACCACCAAACAACCAAAAGATGAGTTCTGTAAGTGAAATTAGTTTATTGATAAGAAATATTAAATTGACTTTATTTCTAACTTCAATTTGATCATAATTAATAAGAATACTTTTTGCTTGCAATTAAAAAAACTGATACTAAGTCGTTTAAGTTTTTTTAAAGTAAAGCACTTAAATATGATTATGTTGAATTTCATTCAACTAATCCTTTCTTTTATTATAAAAGCTTAACTTGCCATGCTGGCAGTTAGTCCTAAACACTCCAAATTTTTTCCTCCTAATCCAACATTAATTTCGGTTCTAAACTGCAAACCACCCACTACACCTCAAATGCAATAAACATGGCCTTTCATGAACATCCTTCGACCAATCAGCTTCCTTTGATTACCACTAATAACTGATGAAGATGACAACAATACCACTACGATCTTAAATGTAGTTTATCATAAAGTATTTCGTAATGTATGATGATTAAAGTTTAACTCAATCAATGATTAGACTACCTTATTGTTTATATGTTATCATTGTTGTACAAGTGAATATGTTTAAATTTTATCATATGACTTCTATTTGTTACTATATGTTAATAATGTAGCGGCTTATTTGTTTAACTTCTGTTCGGTAGGACCCGTGCGATAGCACGGGTCAAGAGTCTAGTAAAATTGAAATATTGAGAATAAATATCGAAATGACACATGACAAGAAAAACCTTACCTTTATCTTGGGTATGTAGATAAAGTGACAATCACCTACAGATACTCACATACACAAATGAAATATACAATACAATGACAGTAAAGTTTGGAAAATGTGCTCCTGTCTAAAGATATCATTGGGACTCGAACCCAAAACCTCAAAGTACTAGCGATATCTTTTTAGCACTACACCCAACCAAATTTAACATCAATCATTTGTTAGCTTTTAGATCTCTGGTTGATGCTTGTAAACATTCACACATAATCCTTGTTTGCAACATAGTTTCATGCCAGTAAACGAGTTCGTTGGATTGTTCTTGTGATTGATGCTTGGTTATTAGGATAGGGTTGAATCCATTTATGTTGATTTATTTGTCTATATTATCTATGGGTCTTTAAAATTGAACCAACCTAATGAACTTTTAGCAGGTGTAGTAAAAATGCGTTAAAGTAATAAAATATAGGCTTAAATGCATTTTTGATCCCCAATTTTATCTTCACTGAAATTTTAGTCACCCAAATTCTAAAATCACTATTCCTGTCCCCGTATTATACATTTCTTGAATTTTTGTAATCCCCCATCAATTTTGGTGATGTGTCACTCTTATTAGTATGACTTGACGAATATATGGGCTCTGGCTATATTAAGTGTATGCCATGTCATTATTTTTGGATATAGTTTTTAGTTATGATTTAATTAATACTTTAAAAATCTAAAAACATACATGGACGCAAACCTTCTTCCTCTTCTCTCGACATCCATAATTGTAAAATCCCTAAACCAATACCCCCTAAATCCATCATCTTCATCACTTGATTCTTTCTCCTTCTTCTCAAGAGAAAAAGCAAAAATGATTTTTTCCTCATTTTCATCTCCTTTTACTTCAACATTATTTTATTTGATGGGAAATGATACAATACAATGGCTTGGGAAATGATACAATACAATGGCTTGTGTATGTGATACAAACCAAACCAAACCGCATACTTATTTAACTAAGGGTATAAAATTAGTAACTCAACCCAAACATTCAACTCAACCTAAACACTTTTCACTTTAAGAGATGTTAGTGTAATTTGCCCTAAATATAATCCTTTCAAATAAAGAGTTTACCTAATTATTATACATAATATGCGGTTCACATTTCTACTTACTACCTCCGTCCTTAAATATATGAGCCTTTTGCAAAAATTACGGAGATTAAGAAAGTTGGTTGTAGTATTGAATTTGTATATAATTACTATTGTTTTTACAATTTTATCCTTAAGAGAGAGAGTTAATTTATGTTTTCAACATAAAATTTATTGTTGATTGAAGAAAAAGATGCAAAATAAATAAGGGTATGTTGGCAAAGAAATAATTAATGTACTTGAAAATACCAAATGTGTCTTATAAAAAGGGACACATTTTTTTCTCAAAAGGGTCTTATAATTAGAGACGGAGGTAGTAATATTTTTCCCTGCTATATTAGGGTCTCAATTTGGGCTTAATTTATCGTGGATTTGAAGTTGAGATGTCCTCACTACATTTTGAAAATTGCTCTTCTCCCATCACATTTTGCTCACTCCCAACTGAACTTCACTCAGGTGTTAAAGGCAATGTGACTTAAGTCACGCTGAAATCCAATCTACGTGACTTAAGTCACGCTGAAGGCCAACATGAATTAAGTCACGCTGCGTGTCCTTTTAAAGATTAGACAACAACTCATTTCCTCTTTCACATCTAAAATCTCCAAAAACTCTCAAATCAACCAAATCCCTAATTTCTTTAAGTTCAAATCAAACAACACTCCATTAACAAGTAAGTTTTCATAATCTAACACCATTAACATTTTATGTTTATATGTTATATTTTTCCTCTTAAATTAGAAATTGTTTAGTTTAAGGGTTTGTTTAATTTTTTTTTTGGCAAGAAATGATACAATGTTTACATGTAAATGACTTATATTGCTTAATTGTTTAGATGTTTGCATGTTTACGTGTAGTTTTGAGTTTTAGCGTTTATGTATAATTTGCACTCCAAGTGTTTGATGAAATGTTTGAATGATTTTTTAATTGATTGTTTAATTTCTTATGGTGTAGATCTGAAACAATGGACAATTTGTTCAGCGCTCAAGTACGCTTCAATTGTGGAAACCCTAATTTGTTCAAGTTTTGGGTCGATGTCATGCTAAAGAATCTGAAGGATCAACTGAATGAAATCAATCAAGGACTCAACCTCGAAGACACAAGGAGGGTGGAGGACCTTCAGTATGCACGTCCCGGTTATTTGCAGTTCGAAAAGATAATGCTGACAGCCGGTGACTGCGTGATGAGCATGTTCTATAGATATCGTTAGCACCGCATGCTCCCGAGGATTGAGATGGAAGCTACATTGTTGAGATCGCCTGAAGATATTCTCAAGAGTTTGATATTATGTTTAGGTAGCATCATTATTTTGTAGTATCTTTATTTGTTGGAATTTAAGTTTAATTCATGAAAGTTTGCTGAAGATGTTGGTATTAAAGTGTCTTATACACATCGTAAAGATTTGCAGCAACCTTTGAAAAGTCAAAAGAATGTAGAGAACATAACTTGTATTTTACCAAATCAACTATATATGTTTTCACATTGAATTCACTTGTATAAGATGAGTGTGACGAAAGGGAATGTACCTCTAAGATGTTGTTTGTGCTTGATCATGCTCCTCTGTCACTTGAAACTTGTAAGTTGGCAGTGCAGTAGGATTAAGATCAAAATAATGTATTGGAATACATTCCTTTTTGTTACTACTCATCTTATATGAGGGAATTCGATGTGATAACCTATATAGTTGATTTGGTAGAATACACGTGTTGTGTCCTCTTCATTCTTTTGAGTTTTCAAAGGATGCTGCAAATCTCTACGATAAGCATAAGACATTTCAATCCCAACATTTTGAGCAAACTTTCATGAATATAATTTAAATTCAACATCATAATGATACCACATATTTATAGGGAGAATGTAATGTAACATAGATAAAATTAAAACTAAATAAAATTGTGTATTTTTTGAAATGATTTCATGCACTTGTACAATTTTATTCGAATTTATTCAATATGCAACTTTATTCAAATTTATTCAATACACAACTTTATTCAAATTTATTCAATACCAAAATGTACCAAAATGCGCATTGTAACTGCCCGTTTTTAGCTAGAATTATTTATTATATGTATTTATGTGTGCTTAATTGCTTATGTGTATAATTGTGATGGGATTAGGGGATTTTTAGTTTATAAGGGTATTTTAGTCATTTTGGAGGTTAAGGGTATTTTGGTCATTTGGCGAGTAAGGGTAAATTAGTAATTTTATGGGAGGGTTATTTTTAGTACTTTAGTAAGAATAGATATTTTACTAAGTTACTAGTGAGTTGAGGTGATTATTTTGAGACGGTAATTATTCGATGTTTTGACGAATTAATGAGTAGTAGCTTTGAAGAATTTATTAGTGAGAGATTTAAGCCCATTATGGTTGCTAATAACGAAGCCCATTATGGAGGAGTATACATTCACAACTCTTAGGAGAAAACTAAGTTAAACAATTCATTCATTTTATTTCACAAACTTAGAGAGGTAGAGAGAGAGAGGAAGAACTTGGAGAATAGAAAAACTAGAGACTTGGGGCTAGAGAAGGAGATTGAAGCCATATCTAGTGACATTTGAAGCTTTGTGGTAAGGGGATAGATCCTTTCACTCAAATAAGCTATAATCTCATTTTCTACTTTTGGGTCATAAGTACTTTTGTGTGAATTATGATTTTGATGATTTTGAATTTCGATTTTCGTGCTCATAATTATGTGATAAATTTGAGTATGTGAAGTTTGTTGAAATCTTGTTGTGGGTGCTTAAATGTCATGGTTTAATTATGTTGAAATGTTAACTTTGAAGTTTTATCTTAAAATGATGAAAAATGATGTTGTTGAATCCTTATTTATTAATTTTATTAGGTCTGCAACACTTTAACCTAATATTTCCCTCTAATTTGCTGTATTAGGTTAACAATAATTTAACCTAACAAATTTCATATAAATAAAATGCATCGCACCAATTTCATTCCTATCCTATTGCCTTTTTTTTTGACAATATTTTGTATACTTATTTAATACTAAAAAAATGGATCGCACCAATTCCATTCCTATCCTGTTGCCTTTTTTTTACACTCTCACCTTATTCTCCAAGTTATAGTGTTGCACGTCCAATCAATTAAATTTCATTTATCATGAAGTTGAACCGATTTTTATTTTTTTTAGAGGTGAAGTTGAAGCACTTAGTTTATCACATTTTAGTTTCGATATTAATTTTGTATTTTTTTTACACTTATTTAATACGTTTACAAACAGAATACCCTAATTTCCATGCAAACTCGGCTACCCTAATCCTTATTTGTTAATTTTATTAGGTCTGCAGCAACTTACGTGTAACAATATAATATTGTATTCTTTTTATCTTTTTCTTTATAATTTTTTTAAAAAAAATGAGAAGATAATGCCCCAATAATATATTGTGATAAAATAATAGTCTTTAATTGATTAGATTTTCAAAACTAAAATGTAAAATTTGATAATAGTCTTTAATTATTGTATCTCTAATAATCTAATTTGCGTTTATTGATCGACCCATGATCTTACGGGTTAAAGATTATTCATTGGTCTCTATTATAGTCGACAAGACCCATGCGTCGCACGGGTTAAAAGTCTAGTTCATGATTATATGATATGAATGTTGTTGGATTGTGTTGATGATGATAATTCATGCATTGGGTGTTGATAAATGTGTTGTTGTGGTGTTTTTATGATTTTTGTGAAAATGGGTTAAAAGTGGAGAAGTTTAATTTTGATGAATTTGAGTGGTTTAATGGAGTTGTTATGATGAATTTAATTGAGAAGAATTTTTGTTTTTGATTATTATGTTTTGGTGAGGAATCGTTTGGGAGAAAATCGGGGTTTTGAGGTAAAAGCCGTTGTAAGCATTTTTGCGAAATAAGTCATTTTGAGTGATTTGGATTAAGTTGTTTTGGGTTAGAAAACTATATTTTGAGGTGAGTATTGACTATTTAAGTGTTTGGGATGAATTCGGTGAAATCAGAATCGATAACTGATTGAAGATCGGATTTTCCTTGCGCGCGAAAACCACGAAAACACACAGCCTGGGACCAAAAACACGCAGGCCTTGTGTTTCTCCTTGGACCATGCATGTTCCAGGGGCAAAATGTGCACGTTCGTGCACACGTTGTGTGGCCCGGAACGACGAATTCTTGTACTTCCAATGTTCCAAATGTATCCCCTGTGAGTTCCAAACACCTAAACCTAATGTATTGATGTATAATTGGACTTCTAGGTGTGCTTAAACATAGTTATTCATTAGAATTGAAATTGGTTTTGAAACAAGTTAAAAATGAGACGAACTTTGAGTTTTTGAGAAAATTAAAGAACCTTATCAAGCCAAAATGCTATGATTGATTACCCTAGATGTTAGATGATATGTATGGATGTTTTTAATGGTATGTAAGAACATGAAACTCTATTTTTGTGAATAAAATTGAAAATAGACGATTTTGGAAAATAGACAAACTTTACCGAAATAGAGTTTTATGATTTTCAAAACGTGTAAATGGATTGTATTCACGTCTATATGATGAAATGTTAATGAATAAATGATGATTTGATGTTTATTATGATGAATGTTATGATGTGATTATGAAACATTATTGTTTTCTTTGAGGTGATAGTTGATGATGATCATAATGATGACTTTAATGATGATGACGATTTAATGATGATGAATTTTTACATGCAAAGTGACGATAATATTGATGATGAACGCATGTATGAAAAATGACAATGTTGATAATGATGATTTTTTGGGTGAACATATGCATTATTGAGTCATATGTTCATGCATTCATAAGTTGTTGAGTGTGACATTTATATCCAGTGACGATGATTATGATATTTTGTATCTAGTGACGATGATTAGGATACTCTGTATCCAATGACGGTGATTATAATACTATGTATTCAATGACGATGTTTATGATACAGTTGTATCAAGTGACAATGATTGGTACCACATGCATACAGAGTCGTGTCTAAAGCGCATTGCGTGCATTAGATAATTGGTGAAACGTGTCATACTTGACTATGTGCTTGGTGATTGTGCGCATTGGTGAGACATGGTGATTATCTGCATTGATGAAACTTGGTGATTTATGTAATTGGTGAAATATGTGAATTTTTGCGGAGATGTGTACATGATGATGTTTGTTATTTTTGGTGATACTTGTACAATTGGTGATTTTAATTGATATGGTTATTTTGGTGATAATAATGAAGCGTGAATTATATGTGATTTGGTGATTTCCTTGATGACGATGATTTCCTTGTTTATACTTTTGAAATGATGAATTGTATTTGTTGAGTTGATTAAGCTAAATGAAGAATGAGGTGAGAAATTCTTTTATTGGTTGATGTTGTTAAGGTGTTAAGCTTTTGATGATGATTTTGATTAAAGAATGAATATGCTTGCTATGCTATGATAGAAATACGATAATATGATTTGTATTGGATTGAATATAATATTCATGTGATGTTAATATTCTAGGAGTGATGAGTTTGTTTTTGCGCTATGCATGAAATCCGTGAATGCTTATGTTCGATTATATTTTATTTGAGGAATATAATCTAACCTCTGGTGGTCGTTTGGTTGACGGTCTGCCTATTTGTATGAATTGGTAGACAACTTTCAGGATTAGTTGCTTTGCCTTTGCTTGTGAATATGTTTGAGGACTAGCTTTGGAGCTACATCGTCTCTTTTCTTTGGAGTCTTAGTTTATGGCTCTGATTAGGGCGTCAGTCGTTTGTCGTTTATATTTTATGTCTTTATGAGATTTGTTACTCATTATGTTGAGATTGAAGATTTTATCTGGTGATGTATTATGATATATGTGACATGACTATTTTGGAGATTTTATTATTTTTTGATGAGATGTTATGATATTATTCTGTTGCGAGTTTTGAAAAATTGTTTATGCATGTTTTGGATTAATTGAAGATGTAGCATCTAAACTCTTTGTATGATTGTATTATTCGCGTGATTTATCACTTTAAGAGTTTAGGGTGTTACACGCATCATATAAAAAAATATAAAAAAAAAATCCAAAAAACCAAGACATTACAAGCCATTACATTAGTCCTCGACAGTTCCTGGGGCACCTTCTTTTGGTTGAGGACCAAAATAACAAGTCCATCCTCTCCTCCTTAGCCTGGAATGATTGTACACCGACAACTTCGAATTGCTTTTTATTACGGAACAATCGCATTAGATTCCGTGCCATGTCACAATCGATTTTGCTTCTTCTCACCCTCCTTTTTCATTTGAACATCACCCTAATTCTGAGATATATCTACACAATGTAAAAATTGGAGATCAAAACCTACTCTAATCCTAAAAATTCAACCACAAATTCCTAACAATTTCAAACAATATATAACAATTTCTACAACAATTCAATCAATTCTACTCTAATCAACAATTTCTATTCTAATCAACATCTAACAATTCAATAAAAAATCAAAAATGAAAAAAAACCTAAATATGTGACTATTTATCCAAAAAAATCTAACAATTCGATTAAAAAAACCAATGCAATATGATAATAAGAACTTACTTGATTTTGGGATTGTAATTGGCATTGAATTGTTTAAGCTTGGAGAAAATCGCAACAATGAAACTCAAAACCGCAACAATGGAGTTTTGGAAATTTCTATGGCGTTGTTCTGTCTTTATAACAAAACCCGACATGAGTTAACTCACGCTGACTTAAGTCATGTGCTGAGCGTGACTTAAGTCACGTTGGGTTATACACCTGCGCGAGTTAACTCACCTAGGAGTATTTTGGGGCAGCACTTACGTCACATAGAATTGGTGACATTGATGACATTGACCAGCCATAATGTTACAAGTGTCTTTTTCTCTCTTTTACAAGGATTGTGATATTGTGATTGACCAATATCACTAATTCTATGTCACACAAGTACTACCCATATTTTAAGCAGTTCAGTCGGGAGTGAGGTTTTTTTGTTGGGAGGAGCAACTTTCCTACTTTTTTCTTCCTTAAATTCGGTCCAACTCTCCTCAATCTATTGGACTATATATATATATATTTTGATAGTGGCTGGTGTTTGAACCCCGGACCTTGCATATTTTATGCATTGTCCCAACCAACTGAGCTAAGCTCATGATGACATTGAACTATATATTTTTAAATAAAAAACATCTTTTTTCCCTTATTTTTTTTAGAACAACCAGGTGAAAATCCATAGAAGACCATTTATGAAAGATTTTTTTTCTTCAAAAAAACACCCTCTAAAACAACATAAACGACAAAAACAAAAGATTGAGTTTTACCCTTTTCTTTTTACAATCGTAGGAGCAGAGAGAAGTCCGAGAGATTCAATAGTAACGGTAAGTGTCTTCTTACCCTTTTCTCTCTTGCTTTATTCAAACTAGATTGATGACCCGTACGCCACACGGGTCTTATGAGCTGAAATACCTATTTAATTATTTAATTTCTATTTAAATAAATAATTGTTTGAACCAATATTTAGGAACCAAAGATGATAAGCCTAAGAGAAAATTAAAGTTTATGGGAAGTGGACAAATTGAGATAAGAAATGGGCAGTGGTTTTAGAAGTTTGCTGATAAGGTGTAATTAATGAAAGATTAGTGTCGTGAGATTAATGCATAGGTCCTATCGACTATAATAAACATTAATAAGTTATACTATATATATATATATATATATATATATATATATATATATTTTCATTTTGGTTTTAATCCTCTAATTCTCAGAAAAAAGATACATCGATAATTCAAAGTTCGACTGTGAGATAAATAAAATCATACCA
>Ga0228711_1007801_pt1 | contig 15355 bp, 10 predicted proteins | sample MedpolnodulmetaG_2_FD_177996 | JGI IMG/M metagenome (GOLD analysis project Ga0228711, IMG submission 177996) | Root nodule microbial communities from Medicago polymorpha collected in Santa Monica, California, United States - brown nodules | ecosystem: Host-associated > Plants > Roots > Nodule...
CGAAAATCAAAACTGGCCCAAATTACAGGGACGATTATCATATTTAAGCCTTTTAAAAATATTTTTTAAAATTTAATATTAGGTGGCACGCCACGTGGCAAAAATTGCACAGTCAGCAACTGCCACGTGGCCAAAACCATGCCAAATCAACTTAATAGTAGGGCCAGGGACCTTTTTCAAACAAAAAATATTTTACAGGGATGTAATTCAAAAAAAAAATTCACAGGGACGAAAATCAAAACTGGCCCAAATTACAGGGATGATTATCATATTTAAGCCTATATTAAATCGATATATTAAATTGATCAATGTATTCTAACTACAGTAGAAACTCTATAAATTAATAATGTCAGGACCGGATAAATTTATTAATTTAGAGAGTTATTTATTAATTTATCGATAAATTAATAATTATTAATTTAAAGACTTTTAAGTAATTATACAGTACATACCAAACAAAAAAGCAAATTAGTCTATACCTCTTAGAATTACGTTGCAGCGAACCTTGAGACTCAACGTAAATTAGTAACTATTATGTTCATATACATTGGAAAAATACAATACAAAAATACAACACCTGAGCTATTGGATGCAATAAGAAATCTATTGGATGCAATAAGAAAAGTTAGAGATGAGCTCCAAACAGACTTGAACTTTAAAGGAAAACAAACAACTATTGAATCATATTTCAATAGAGTGTAATATATATTTTTTCAGTTTCTATGAATTATTAATTTATGATTTTCTTGGGACCGAAAATTATAAAGGGATCTCCTGAAAAATTATTATCTTATTATTTTATCGAGTTTTTCAATTTTTTACATTGGCCCAAATCGGGACCGGACAAATTTATTATTTTAGAGAGTTTATTAATTTACCGAGTATTAATTTAAAGAATTTCTACTGTAGTACAAGAAGTGGCGGGTGAAGAACACAAAAGTGAATGGTTTTAACTTATATAAACTCAGATAAGTGACATTAACCTATCTTTTATTGATAGATAAATAAGAATTTGATTTAAAATTATCCGCTAATGTTAGTAAAACGATTTTTAAGTGTTTCATATTTAATGACGGATGTGGTAGCTTACTTATGTCTTTGTGTTACGTCTGTATTAAGGTACGTTTTGGGTAAGAATATTCTACACAAACTCAATCAACCAATCCATACATATATGGACAACAAGTGCTTCTCGTCCATTCTTCTTAACTTGCAATTATGTCATTTGATTCAATAATACTTTTGTGCATATTAGCTGGTATTTGGATATTTTCGAGTACCTCTTAATTTGATGCAGCTACAGCGACAACACGTCGTAGCCAACTTATTGATCAATCTACGTGTTCTCTTCTAACGTAAACATCTTGTTCTTTGAAAGCGCAAATATTGCTATGGTACTTATATGATTACATCCAAAGATTTGATTAATTATGAGTTACTATGACCGATCAAGGAACACAACGACGATAATTAATTCTCCAACTACTTGTGATTTTTGTGAGGAGCTATGGTATGTTTGTTTGGGGAATGCTAGCAACACACATTCTAACACACACTTTTCAACACATTCTCTTTAATTGGTTAAAAGTCACATGGGTCCCACCAAATCATGTGGGTCCCAAATAAATTTGGTGGGTCCCATATAAATTTTAACCAATCAAAGAGAGTGTGTTGAAAAGTGTGTGTTAGAATATGTGTTGCTAACATTTCTCATGTTTGTTTTACTTGAAGTGGTGTTTTTTTACTCGTATTAATAACAAATATGGAAAATTACCTTTATATATGGGCGGATCCAGACAAAAAAAATTAATAGACACTAGAAAATACTGAAAATAGTATATATATTTTGATTAAAGAACACATTACAAACGTTTCAGAAATACACAAGAAGACAAAATAAATCGGGGCATTGCCATCTTTTTCTACCATACTAAACTCAAAATACATACAAACATATATAAATTTCAGTTGTCATTTATGAGTTTTCATATCTTTGAAAATGTATGATATTTTCATTTTCATTATCAATACTATTAAATATGTCACTCACAATTATTCAATCATTCATCAAAGAGTTTGGTTGACACTATCAAATATGACACTCTCTGTTTAGGTATTTCGTGGTGAGTGGATAGGTTTAAGTTAGTATTTACTATCAACATAGGGGAAAAAATAGAGACACTAATGTTGAATGAGTATTGAGTAGTAGGGCTAACAAATAAAAACATAGTGTTAAATGAGTATTGAGTAGTAGGGCTAACAAATATAGTCATCATATTCTTATCTACCAATCCTATGTGTGTTTGATTAAATAGAAAGACAAATATCAACAATGAAGTGATTCAAGTGGTAAAGAACTTGAACTCCTTTAACATGGGATTAGGGTTTGAAATCTAGCTCATGTATATGAAAAAAAATCATATTGAAAGGGAATAACCCATCTTGCGTCGTATCCCCCTCCACATTTTCCAACAAGATTAGTCACTAGTACGTGTTATGATATTTTAGCACGAGGGAACATTATATTTATCCCAAAAATAACTATATATACTATATTGCGGTCGTAGAGGATTCCGAGTCTATAAATCATAGTCTCGTGATCGAAGCACCATTTGATCGTCTAGATTAATTTCACGCATGCTCTTTTTTTTTAAACAAATTCGTACATACTTGAGCTTATGTTTTATAAAAAAATAAAATGAATTTTCCATGAAGAGAGTTTTATCTCAGCATAAGTCTTTTTGCAAAAGAAAGAAAACAAACATTGAACATATGTTTATAAGGGGGGTGGTGAATAGCTGGTTGGAAAGCTGTGTTCCAGTATTCACCACTAGAAGCAGTGGGCCTCTTATATTTAACGAAACCCAATTGATCCAGACAACAAAATCAAAAAATAATATAATGAAAAATTGGAGTTGCGGGGAATCGAACCCCGTGCCTCTCGCATGCGAAGCGAGCGCTCTACCATATGAGCTACAACCCCATGTTGAAATGTTTGGGTTTTTAATATATATATTGTGATGCTAACTATCAAAAGTGTTTTGATGCATAGCAGCTTTGACGTTTTGAATATGCCAACTCAACTCTTTGACATGTCATATTATTTTTATTATATATTTTTATAAATTGTCTAGCACATCCTTTATCATAATTTTTTTTTTATCAATTGTAATAAGTAATAACTGAAATCTAAATCTAATTTGATATATCTGTTTACTTTATTCAAATTGAGATATATCTTGATCCTTTCACTTTTCTTTTTTTTTGACAAAAATAAAATGATATTCATTTATTCAAATCGAGAGATTACATCATTCAACACCGCTAAAAACGTAAAGGATGAATTTGCGAACAAACTCACAGCATCCAAGTTAATAGCATACAACGACATAATGCCTACAAAAATATATGATAAAATTAAAGTGACCGGAATATCTATGGCCTCCGGATCTGCAACGTTGACGCCCAAATCTTTGATTGAATAATTGATCTTCAATATGAACCAAATGAACACCGCAAGAAGACAGGAAATCAAACAATGCCGCACAAGACGGCGAACAACAAACCACCACACTTAGATGATGAAATCACAAAGAAAAAACCTAGATCTATGTGAAAATCACTTATTTAGATTGAAATATAGAGAAAAAGATGAAGAGGGGAGATTTCAAGTCAAGAATTGACCCAAAACCACCCTTCGATGGAAAATCTGGAAGAGAAAACCTAGAGAGAGAAAACTAGGGCCGGCTTGTTGGAGAGGGAGAGGAAGAGAGCACAATGATTCAAATTGAATAAGAGTTTTTAAGCATTGAATTATGTGTTTTACTCAAATTAAATATTGGAATGTTAAGATTTTTTTAATGTTTAAGTAACACAAATGTATTAATTGGATTACTTTAATTATTTCATAAGGCAATCAATGACTTTCTCAAGTTGGTAGAGACTAGAGAGATTCTCATTAACTCTGTTTTAAAGCAATTCCTTATTAGTATTTTTCTTATCATGAGCTCACTTAATAATGAAATTAAAAAAAAATGTTGAATTCTTTTTTATGGGGACATAATAGGGAACAATCTAGGATATTCATTAGCTCTTTTCTTTTTTTTGAGAGAAATATTCATTAGCTCTTGAAAACGGCTCTATACACAAAATCATGGTAGCAGGGGTTTTAAAAATTTGAAGGCTTTAACTACAGTGCTGTGAAAACAAGCCTGCAAGTTGTTCACAAATTTTGGTAGCTTAATCACTTGCATTGGTCATAACCCAAACTACATTTTGCATAGCTACCTTAGTATATGGAGTGCGAAGTTTGTTGTCCTATGAGTGTAAACATAGGTTTAGACCAAAAAGGGCGTTATAATGGTACTGTTTTGATGAACCACCTTATCTCCATGATATGTTGGGCAATTTGAGAGTTTTGGACCTCATGGTGAATAATAGGCAGTAGTGGAATTGTGAGTTCTTCTTGATTCTGATTCTGCTGTTACTGCTTTAAACACACTGTTGCACATTTCGGTCATGTAAGATAACATTGTTTGGAGGTTAGAAAAAGATGGAATTTATTTAGTTTGAAGTGCACATTATTTTTGCATTGAAAATGACAGTGTTTCGGACCAACTAAAGTATAGATGGTAGTTGGAATACAATTTGGCTATCCAAAATTCTGCCGAAAGTAAAAAATTCAATTTAGCGAATTTGTTGTAATTGTTTTCCTATGAGTATGAGACTCATTGGTTGTGGTGTTCAATGTCCACCAAATTGTGCAATCTGTGAAAATGAATATAGCGCCCAATTTTTTTTCCCGTTGTAATAAGAGTATCCAATGTTGGCAAAGAGTAGGGATGTGGTAAAAAATAAATGAGGTACTCGATACTAATACCTTGGTCACTCATGATGTGTTATCTGCTATGCATAATCTTAAATTCTTAATAAAGCTCAACAAGAATTATTTGGTGTTATGTTTTGGAGTCGTTGAAAGTAAAGAAATATTAAGTTAGTGGAAAAATGCCCTACATTGTGCTCAAGTGTACAGCAGGAGCAATCAACAGAGGTGAGGAGGTGTGGACTAAATCGTCTCCCGGTCGTTACAAATGCAATGTGGATGCACCACACATCTCAAGAAAGCATGCATTGATATGTGTATTAAGTATGATCAAGGAAAGTATTGGATCAGAAAATAAGTTCGCGTAGACACACAATAATCAATTTACCCAATTAAATCATCGATTATAGAGTAAATTATTCCATTAACATGCAAAACATCAAGCCAAATGATTTTTAATTATCCTAAATTGATGTCCTTATATCCAAAATCTATCAAATATCACTTCCGACTCAAAAATAAATAATCATATAAAAATATGAGGTACTAAATCAGTAGACGGTGTTAACTCAACTGAGACTAATTTACTATAAATTTAGGTCAACTCAGGGACAAGTTTGTCCATAATAAAAATTGTACCAAGACTAACTAAAAAAAAAATTAATCTCTAAAATACCTAAATTTTTCATAAGCAAATTAATTTCTTATATGGTAACATTAATATGAGATCAACGTGAAAGAGTCACATATTCAGTTAAGGTTTCACTTCGTATTCCATAACGATGAAGGTTTACATAAACTATCATGATAGACATCTTACAATCTCAAGATCAATTTGTCAATTTGCAAAAATCAATACTAATTTGACCGAATGCTTACAATTTTAAAGAAAATTTTCCATAATCATTAACTTAATTTTGAGTACAATTATTACAACGACAATATAGGTTTATGACTTCAAGTAGTCCTGAACTCCATGTGGTCCTACCCTGCCGTGACCTATAGTACTGAGAATGAGTGATGATCACTGTTGTGTTCCAGCCCCCCTACCACCATGACCACTGATATTGTCATATTGGCTCGGTGCAATTCATCTGTCTCTACTCTCCAAATTGCAATTATAATAATACTCCCAATAAATATACATTAAAATAATAATACCCTACCTTTCGATATTTTCATTATAAAGTTCTTGACAAGAACATTGGGACACTAGATTATAACATGGTGTCGTCAGTTTCCTACTTTTGTCCTTATTTTATATCTGTTACATCACACTTCCAAAGTCCTCTAAGTAACATCCCCAAATTTATGCTCTATTTATTCACCATTTTGTTTTTTTGTTTTTTTTTTTCTTCATATAATAATACAACTTTTTCTATCTTGCTTTGCCTAACTCATCACTTTCTACTTTTTGTTTTAGTTCTTGTTCTTCTCTTCCAAGTTTAAGAGTGTTCTAGAAGTGTTTTTGTGTTGCAAAAATGTATAGAGAAAATGGTCTTCTTTTCCCATGGTCTTATCTACATAACTTCTCTCAAGAGCTTCATCAACTTGAAGACTACTGCAGAAACCAGAAGTTCAATGCTTCAATGGTGCCTTCTCATTTCTCTATCTCACCATTTCTTTGATGGGTTTTTCATTATATTCAATAAATTTTAAAACTTTACAGTTGGGTCACTCTGTATTCAATAAATATTTTATTTATTTATTTATTTATTTGTAATTTATAAGTTTTATTCCTTGTTTGGTGGTTGATAATATAGTATGAAGTTGAAGAATAAAAACTAACTAAACTGTTTTTAATGTTTCATTTGATTTTTAGTCTTTCCTTTCTGTCTGATTTTTTTTTAATGGTTGGTGGTTGATAATATAGAACTGTGTTCATGTGCTAGATCTGAAAAAGTAATAGAAAATGAAATAAAATTGAGCATAAAAGGGTAATATTCCCGTTATGTGATAGTTCCGTGTTTTATAATCTTCCTTCTATTTATTTATGAGTTTCTAGTGTGAAGTGTGAAATCTTAGTGGGGTTTGTCTCTTTTTTTTTGTGCTGCACTGAGGGGAGATTAAAGAGGAAAAAGCTTTTTATTCGCTTGCCTCCTTTAAAATAAGGATAGAAAATAAAAAGTGTAGAGAAAGGGATTTGGTAATGCTTAACTCAATCATTTAATTATAGATAGTTGTAGAAAGGTTGTTGCTATTTCTGTTCCTGTTAAATTAATGATGAAAGTGGTCATTGAGAATTTCAAATGATGGTTTTGAGCCTAGGTCTTTGGTTTAGTGGCTTGACTAATCCACCTTCTAATTTTGGTCAAAGGAAGAGTATCCAACTTGAGTGTAGAGATTTACAAGGATGGTTAGGATTTTAAGCCTTTGCAGTTTAAGTATTTTGATATGTGTATATTTGTTTTTGAACAAGATGCTCCTAAGCTAGTTATTGCTTTATATAGCTTTCATTTATGCAAAGCTTATGCTAGACAGTGTGAATATTGTTTTGTGCCTTTGTGGTGTGTTATTCCTATTCTATTCTGTTTTGATGATTTGTACTGAAAAAATTAATAGTACAAAATCCTCTTTTTCTTGATCTTTTATCATTTAATTTGCAATATGTACTGTTTGGATAATAAATACTTGAGTCGAAATTCCTAGACCTGAGAATTTACACATTTCTTAGATTGTGCTTGAAACTTTTTGAAAACATTTCTCAGTTCTTTTACTGACGTGCTTTTTTCCTGTCGCCTCGCTATCACAGATAGATTTTCTCTTTATCTTCCTCCTACTTGTTTTTCTTTTTTTCTCTGTTTACAAAAGTTGAGAAACAGTCTCTATATGGTCTGAATTCCATTGATAAGCCATGTTTTATTACATCTTTTAATCAGTTTTTTTTTTGTGTTTGTGGATATGTCTTTAATGCAGAGTGACCTTGTTCAGTTTTCTGCAATGTCTGAGTATGATTTTGCAGCAGAAGGAGATCTGTTCAAAGCACCTGAACCGATGATTGAAGAGTCGGGCATTGACCTTGATCCCATGACAGCAGCCATCTCAATGATATCTTGTGGCGAAGATGTAAAGTCCACAGATATTTCTATTCTTCAAAATGAACAGCTTCTCAGCGATGTATTCTATGATTGCAAAAAGGATCTATTTGAAAAGGCGGGAATGGAGTCACCACTCTCTGAGATTCTAGAAATCAAGGTTCCATTACTGAACATTGACGAGAACATAATTCAAGAAAACAAGCCACTTCCCGATATGCCATTATTACCGAAGAGCGTTAGCTCAGGAAGTTTAAGTTCGATGGATTGGATGCATGGATCTGCTGCAATGAAGCCTGCTTTTCTTGGTATCTCAGGAATAGATTTTGATGCTGTTTATGGCATGCGAAGATCATTCAGTGAAGGAGATATAAAGGTATAATAACTTAAAGTCCATCTTTTCACATGCAGAAATCAGATACTTTATCAATCTATCCTATAAATTATGGATCCTTGTGTGGAGTACTTTAAGTTGTTCGTAGGTATTTATTCTTCTCATTCGGGTGATTTCTGTTTTTGTGACAGACTCTTGGTAATGCTAATATGAACGTGGTCCAATCTCCTGTGGAGAGGCCGTTTTTTACCAGTAACTGCAGCAGTGAGGAGCGCCTACAAAAGCTCTCTAGATACAGGAACAAGAAGACAAAGAGGAATTTCGGGAGGAAAATCAAGGTAGTTAACTATAAGCCTACACATTTTCAAATATGTGAGAATTGCACATGAATAAAAAAGCCTTGAAAATGTTATTTTGTAAATTCTTCCTGCTTAGAATATGACCTAAATCATTACCTACTTTTGAAGCTACTAACCATTGCAATTTTCCGTTGCTCTTCATATGATGATTTGGGTTGATTTCAGTACGCTTGCAGGAAGGCTCTAGCTGACAGTCAACCAAGAGTCCGTGGAAGATTTGCAAAGAATGAAGAATCTGATCAGGCAAAGAAGGATTGAATGATGTTATCATGTTTAACCAAGTAGCTTTATGTGACCAAGAAATATGAATGAAGTGCTCAGAGTAATATTTGCTTGGAATTGGATTATACTCCTGTGTGTGTATACACTTGATAGAGGAGTTGTATAAACTGAACAAATAATTGCCAAATGTCAAATTTCTTAGGGTAGTTTCAAATATTATCTGCTGTATTAAGGTCTCTGTAGACGGTAATGAGTCAAGTCAAATGACCTTCTAGCTCTAGATGTGTAAATAGGTTTGTTAAATAAGAGAAGGGGGCAAAAAAGTGCTCCCATCCTATGTTCATGTATATGATCAAACGCATCCTATGTTCATGTATATGATCAAACGCATCCTATGTTTGTCAAATTACATCTATTATCTATAATATATATGCTTGCCAAATTACAGTATCTTGAAAAATGCTAAGTGCAAAATTGGTATATGTTTATGTATATATTGGTTAATGGTTAGGATATGTGGATACGCGGTATTAAAATAGTACAGCTTCTAACTTGATTAACTTAGTTAAGCTAAATTGGATAAAAAAATGTGATTGCAACCAAGAATGATGAATACCATACATTAAAAATCACAGTCAGTTGCATAACACATGTTCATCCTAGGCGTATGTGAGTTTTACTGTGTTCATTGCCTCAATTCAAATGCACAGGATCAAGAGTGAAAAACACACGGAAAAGTTGTCAAAGTCAAAATTGTAGATTGCATTCAAAAATGAAAAATACAAACTTAACATTATTCAGATTAAAAAAATTAAAAAATAAAAAATAAAAATGGTGACGTGGCAGGAAAGAGAAACGTATGTGTAACTGCATAACACCCAAAAATGGCGGGCTGAGAAGTCCAATCTTAACCTAAAGCCCACGTCACAATGGAATAGAAAAAGTTCAGTTCGTATTCTTACAATGTGTTTCGGTAACTCTTCTTTTTGTTGCTTACAATGTGTTTGATGAAGAATTCTGCTATTTACCCAAACACTTTTGCTCATTCCCAAGTGAAATTCTTTTTTTATCCTTACGTGACTTAAGTTACGCTAGTATAAACTGCCACGTGACTTAAGTCACGCTAGTGTTAACACTAGCATAAGTTAACTCACGCTGGTTCTGTGTGCACCAAAACAGACATGCAGTGGTCATTGCCTTGTTCTTTGTTTAGCTTCGTTCTTGCATTCGTTCATACATAGGAACAACCATTCATTCATTCAACCAAAACTCATAATTTAGAACACATGCATTCATTCATTCATAATTTAGATACGCAATATTAACGAAAAATAACGTAAATGTCATAAATAAGCGCAACCGCACAAATGTAAATATAGTACGACCAAAATGTCAAGAAAATACTACAAATATCCAAAAAGTCATAAAAACAAGTCATAAAATAAGACACTATTGTTGCTCCTGTGGACTATGACTCCTAGACCTCCTCCGTGGAACCTGCAGATGGTCAAACACGCTATAATCGGTATGGAGGCCCTCCAAAATGCCGAAGAATAGTGGATTTGAAAGCACCTCTGGAATCTGCATCGCATACTCCACTCTGTCTCCCATGCTGGTAATGACCTGCAATGGATCGGGAGGATATCTGGCTCAGTCCTGGTCAACAAGAATATCGTGGTAGATGGGTCTCGAGATGACAATGTCAGACTCTAGAGCAGGGTTGACGATAAGAGGATGAGATACATGGTAGAACCACCTAATGTACCTATCTGAATGCGTCCAAGGCTCGTCGTCAGGGACACGGTGACCCCTCTGCTGCTGGGGAACGACGTGTAGAGCAAACTCCAAGAAGGCAGCAACCACGTCTGCTGGGGCAAGAGGCATAATCGTAGTAGGAGGTCGGGGAACTTTCTGAACATATATGTACTGCCTCACAACCCGCTCGGGCAAGTGACGAACCATCTTTTGTTTCCCATCCATGATCCATCCGGAGTACCAGCACACGTCCTGAAAAGGTGTCACGTCTCGTCAGTGCTCGTACGGCCTCCAGGTGACATGACAATGCTTCATCGAAGCCTATGAAGTGATCAGCATGTTTAAACCCCCTCTGAGGTTTCCATCTACCCACATACGAGTTCTCCCGTTCGTAATCTTGATATCTCGACCTCGGAACCACATGTTTGAAGTGAGCTATAACCCATCCCTGCAAACACAAAGAGGCAAATCTATATCAGCACACAAGTGTCATACAAGAAACTATACATTTACGTTTAACTTAAAAAAAGAAGAAAAAATATATATTACCACAAGCAAGCTCATGTAACCACCAATGGAGCCAACATGTGGGCTGGAGGTAAGATTCAGCTGCTCATACAAGAAAGCAAGTCCCATCGCGCCCCATGACCACGTGCCTATTTCAGCCAAATCCTGAATCGCAAGCATCCACAACAGATTAATGGTTTTGTTGTTCTTGCCGGCAAAAAGGGTGTAGCCAAGCAAGAGCAACAAAAACGCCTTGACACATGCGGGCCTAATATGACTCAGCTCCTCCTCCTCCTTTGTAAATCCTCCCCCAGCAAATGGTTAGACCTATTCAACACGTGCTCATAACGCTCTTTCAGGGCCGTGTAAGTGACAAAGGCACCTGAGTTATTACTCACCTGCTCCACCGCGTCCTCCACCGGAAACAATAGGTGAGTCACCATCAGCTCTACATCATGGTCGGGATCTAAATCATCCTCCTGAATGAGCCGTCCAGCAACGGGGATGCCTAGAACACAAGCAACATCGTCCAGTGTGATGGTCATCTTCCCAACAGACAGATGGAAGCTGTTGGTCTCCTGATGTCATCTCTCAGCCATAGCACACACTAACCCGTGAGAGATTGATGAGTCAATAAATTAGTGTTTTTAATATATTATTTGAGTTCGTTTTATTTAGATTTGATTTCGTTTTATTTAATATTATTTTCTTTTTAGAACTATTTTACTTCAATTGTAAGTTATTATATTTCAGGAACAAATATTTGATAGATTGAGTCTTGGAGCAAAAGAAAGAGGATTAGGAGCTGATTCGGGATGAAAATACGAAAATATGGGACAAAAATATGTCACCGCCAAGTCAGGAACTTGGCACGGCCCGTGCCACCAGCAGCACGGCCGTGCCTGCCTTCAGGACACTCTTTTGCTGCTTCAGCTTCATGGACAAGCTACCTATTAGTTTACTTCTGACCTAAAAGCCTGTGGATTTCTTGGGGCTTAAGTCATTGTAAACTATAAATAGAGTAGCTAGCTATCACAACAATTCATCTTTTGTTTTTGGAAATAATAAGTGACAATTGTTTCTTTGAATAAAAGTTCACTTTTATTTTATGTTCTTCTTCTCTTCTATGTCTACAGGGAACGTTAGTGAGTAGACTCTTCTTGTCTTGGGATTGTTGGATAAGTCTAATGACATAATCCTAATCAAACCAAGACATAAACCCCAATTTTATATAAATATACTTTCTAATCTAATTCACCGTTTTTATAATGAATTAACAAATACCAAACTCATAAAGCGACAGTGGAGGGTTAGTATTTGTTAATTCATCATCTCAAATATCATTTCATAAAGCGACAGCGGAGCTTTGATATTGGAACAAGTGAAATTAGACAAGGGTTGCGAAACATGAGAATAGTCTAGCAAACCTTGAGACATATAAAGTTTCGTTCTTCAAGGATTCTAATAGCAATCAACCATGAGAATAGGCGTGGTTGCTAGAGAACACACTCACTACACTTCGAAAGAAGCTTTGATACGCTTAAGAAAAACTTGTCTTTAGAAAGTAGGTCGAATGTGAAGTTTAGGTTTAGGGTTTTATTTGTGAAGGATTTGTCGTCTAGATGAACCAATAATCCCAAAGCGCTTTTATTTTTATTATTTTCTTTTAATTAAAAATCCAAACTTTTTAACCTTTGAAACTTTCATCTAATCATTATTAAAAGTTAATTGAATTCATAACTCTCTGTCGGAACGATAATCTCTTTTTACTGCTTCGGTAGAACCGTGCACTTGCGGTTTTACTCGTCAGTAACGGATCGAACAATTTCCAGTGTTATAATCATCCAACCCAGGTGTGGCTCATTATTTTCTTTAGTTTAAAAAGACATGTTACTAGAAGAATTTATAATAAACTTAAAAGTCTAATTATGCAAGGCCAATTCGTATAGTGAAACACATGAAATCTAGAACCAGGAGCAACATTATCAATGACAAGTAACTATATTTCCAACTATGCAAAAAACCATCAAAATCACACATAATCTAAAGCAAACAAAATAAAATAATGTAAGTAGAGAGGTAAAACATACCACTCGATCATATAAAACAAATTGCCAATTACTGTAAGCTTGCGACATCACCTATTATGCAGTGATTAAATAGGTTTTGTGACTAATATATTTTGTTAATTGTTTTTAAAGGAATTTTGTTATTCTTTTTCTTGATATGAATTTAATATATAATGAATTTAGTTAAAATATATATATAATTTTTTTTTTGAAAGATATAAAATAATTTTGTTATTCTTTTTCTTGATATGAATTTGATATATAGTGAATTTAGTTAAAATATATAATTTTAACATATAATTTTCAGAAAAAATGAAAATGTTGTGTTCTTTTGTTTATACTCGAATATGCTCGGACATATCTTTTCAGCACAGTCATTTCGAGATTTTGTGTTATAATCATCGTATAAAATATTCCTTTGAAAATACTGTAGTTGAATGTGTGTAAATTTTTTTGGCATAAAATATACATTATGTTGCCTATTTTTGTAAAAATAACAGTCGTGCGGTCCGACAAATGATCCACTGGTCCGACTACTAACTCAGTGACTTAATGCCTTGACCGGATCGATCACCGGTCCAAATTTTAAAACATCGGTCTACCTCCATAAGGTTGAGAAGACCTAGAGTTGTGGTGGCCCTAACCACATCCGAGATTATAAAGTATACGTTAATAGTTAAAATGCTATATAATGATTAGATGAAGACAAATGAAAACCCAAAGAAATAATTAATATTTGGGTTAATAGACTTTTATCCCCGGCCATATAAGCGAAATGTGGTTTACCCCCTGTAAAAAAAAATTGAGATCCCCTCTTATAATTTAAAGATTCTTTTGTTTTAGACCCTCGGTGCATATGACTATGCAAAAATTAAAGGGTTAATATGCTTTTACCCCCTGCCATATAGAAAAAAATTGGTTTACCCCCTGCCACATCAGCGAAAATGCACAGTCATATGCACCAAAGGTGCAAAACCAAAGAATCTTTAATTACAAGGGAGGATCTCCAAACTTTTTTTACTAGGGATAAACCATATTTCACCTATATGGCAGGGGGTAAAAGTCTATTAACCCTTAATATTTTTTTCCATTCAAAAAATAATAATAATATTTGTTATGCTCTTCATCTAATTATTAAAGTATGCATTCAACGAGTTGGTAGGTTCCTAAAATTAATAAAGTCATGTTGAATGCTTATCTTTATTAATCGATTTAATTACATTGAGAATCAATTTACAATACTAAGTATTGCAATGATCATATTCTTAGGATGATTTATGTTATTTACTTATTAATTAGATCATTTGATATCAATAAAAAAAAAATGAACTTATTTGTTTATTAGAAATGAGACTTGGTCAATTTTCATGAAGGTAGTATGCGGTGTTATTTACTGTGATGTTTCTTAAGATTTATTGATCATCTAGGCAAACATGTGTCTTTCTTTACATTTACTTCTTGTGCATGTATATCAACTAGTGCTATTTTTATTTTTATTTATAAATTTATAACTCTATTTTTTTTTATCCTCGCATTGGCAACCTAAGTTTTTGTTTAGTTCTGTCATTATTACAATAATATAATTAAGAGATGGTCATCATTATTTTGGCTGACCCATGACACGAAAAATCTTAGAATCGACCCTACCATAGAGATGTAGTTGCTGGCACATTGAGACGAAGAGTGGCGATTACTTGTTCTTAAGTCACACCACTCATGTTGAATAGCGCATGTATAATTTAAAATGGCTCGTACGACTGATACCCTCTAAGAGTGTCTAAAATGGAGAAATTCATCATTGAGTTTTTTAATGGATCTCACATGTACATATCGGTCTTTTATAATTTTTTGATAGTTGTACATAAAATAAGAATTTATATAATAAGAACAAATGTTAAAATATATTATTCATATTTACTTTAATAGACCGATTTGATGGACTTTTTTAAGATTTTTTTTTTTGTATGTCAGCTCTTCGAGTTTCATCGGAAGGCCCTCTGAATAATCCGAACTTTCATTGTTGCTTAAAATCTGACATTTGTAGATAAATAAACTTTTTGAAAAACATTAGCCTTGACAAAAAAAAAAGTATGATATAAATTGGATCCAAAGTAGAGTGTGTTTGAATTCAGTTATCCGAATACAACAACATTGAATCTTTTAAAAATAATTTTTTTTTTTTTTTGAACAAACCAAAATGAGATATATTAACAACCGTGATTCACCCCGCACAAGGTGTGCAAAGGGCAAAC
>Ga0228711_1007807_pt1 | contig 15347 bp, 14 predicted proteins | sample MedpolnodulmetaG_2_FD_177996 | JGI IMG/M metagenome (GOLD analysis project Ga0228711, IMG submission 177996) | Root nodule microbial communities from Medicago polymorpha collected in Santa Monica, California, United States - brown nodules | ecosystem: Host-associated > Plants > Roots > Nodule...
ACCTCTTTTCTTTGGAATTGAGAACAATTGCGGACGGCAATGCTATAACCGATGCTATTCTCAGTTAACCTGATGTTGTTACTAATTTCGTTTTCAATCTAAAACTGATTTTGATGTGAAGTTTTGTGACCATGTATACAATAAATTATGTTGATGGTGCTAAGAAAATCAAAATCCCTGCTAACCTTTATTATGGTTGTTTCTGACATTTTCACTATGAGAGGAATAGGGTGAAAGAGGCATCAGGCATAAAAGATCATTAGAAAAAAAAAAGTGCAGACTGTGTCCAGCGAAAGAAAAAAGAGAAGGAAGAGTGAGTGGTTGTAAAGCATAATCCTGTGTGGTTTGTGATTAAAGATATCATGTACATTTTTTTTCATCTAACGGTCAATTTAAATAATACACCGGTGAGGGACTTAATAGAGCCCTCATCCTAGAATCCACCTCTATATATGAGCTATAATTGCTCAGCACCAGCAATTTTCACTCTTCATGCAAGAATCTCTCACTCTTGTACAAGTGGACGTGGTCCACCTCTCTCACTTATTAATTAAACTGGAAATACAATCACGTATTAATTGACATTTTCGTGTCTAAACAATATTTAAATTTTAAAATTTGACTCTAAAAATGAATGCATGGTAGATTTTAAATGTTTAATATAAATTTTAAGTTTACTAAATAAACAGACTATGTGCTTTATCATTTTTTATAAGAAATTTCAATCTTTTCATTTTTTTTTTGTTACAGTCAATCATTTCATTTAAAAATTTGCAAATCACCAAGTTTAATCAAATGATATTTAATTAGATCTAAACCATGAAATATGGTACAAGAGGAGACACTATTTTAACTTTACAAGACGCCAATTGGCGATTGCAAACTTACTACTTTTTTTTCGACATATAATTCACCGTGATACATTTTTTTTATTATAATTCACCCTTTTTTTTTGTTGAGTAATTCACCCTATTCTTAGACAGTAGTGAATACTTGATCAACGAGATCCACAATTCTTTAATGAACATATACTAATTGTATTTATTTCTGTATTCAAATAGGTAAGATATGCCTTTCATTAATCATTTCCACGTCAACCAAGTTCAATGAAATTGACAGAATAACTATCTTATTTTTATTTTTTTTTGAAAGTATAACTATCTTATTTTATCATATTCTTATAAAATTATCTGCTACGCATCTCCTAATTATTGCTATAAGTTATGCAAATGTTATTGTCAAAAATAAAATTATGCAATTGCAGTTTGCAACTCATAGTAGAAGAAAAGATATATAGAAATATTTAAATGCATCATGGTTTTGCATGGTTCATATATTTATATTGTTTTATATAAAAGCTTAACAACATTTTTTGGAGAAGTATTCTTAATAAAAAAAACTTTTATTGGAGAAGTAAAAGCTTAACAACTTAATTTGGGGATATCATAAAAACAACTTACTTAGTCAAGAAAATAAATTACGGGTGACATCATACACATTGTGTTTCTTAGTGTTGCTTATATAATATATAGTGCACAAGTAAGATAGTATTGTGTATACAATTCTTTAACACACCACCGGATCAATAATTCCATCATATGTCATCCAATGAAGTGACTTTGATTTAATAATGGTAGAAACAAATATACATGTTACAAAACATAACTCACTTATGCATTTGAATATCTTAGGACAAGTCTGTTGATATTACAGTCTACTATAGTTGCAACCAATTCACAACTAAAAAATGAAATTGACCACGCCAAAAGTTACTTTTTTTTTGTCTAGTAGTCTAGTGGCTGGAGCTCACACAATTAATTGTGAAGAAATGGGGTATCCGGGGTTCGAACCCCGACCCCTGCATAAATTATGCAATGTCCCCACCAACTGAGTCAAGCTCCCGGGGACGCCAATAGTTACTTTAATTACATCCATTTATAGAAATATAATTACATCTACATTTATATTATTATATATTTTTCCATATTAATTAATAATATTATCAATCCAATTTGTATTTGTTGGTTTGATTACCGGTCAAAGTAGCAAATGCAAGTTGATGAAGATATATAATTGGAGCTTTCGATCACACCAACTATGACCTGTTCAAATTCGAAATTCTTCCGTTTATAGGCAATACGTAAGTTCTATCGAAAACCGCCATTGGTGAGCTGTACACAAATTTTATCATAACCTAGTGTTGAAGTTCTCTCTTGTATTTCATAAGAATGTTAATTGAAAGTGTTGTGAACGTCATTATGCATATTAGAGGAAAGTTGCGTATGATTCATATATACATAGAAGAGGAGCAAGGGGGGAGAAGGACATGAGCTAGTGAAACTTCCACGAAAATTGTTTTTTTGACATAAAAAACTTCACATTGACACAAATAAAATACGTAAAAGCCTCCAGCGGCAGTTAACAACCGTTTACCAAGCCGGCAACTGTTAACTGCCGTTGGGTTCAACGGCAGTTAACTGCCGCTACAGCCAGCGGTTGTTAACTGCCGCTACGTGTCTGGTTCATTTTCTAGAGGCTCTTCTTCCATTTTTTTCTTATGCAAATTTGTTCCTATGATACCTAAACAAATTCATCTAAAATTTTCATTCATTAACCAAATCCTTTGATACATAATCAAATTCATAAACATTTAACAAGATAAAATTAAAACGCAAGAAATAATATAGAAGGTATGTCCGAAAGGTATGTCATAGAAATACGAAAATGTGCGGAACATGTCATAATTGTACATCACCATCATCATAGTCAAAAAGTACATAAAAAAAAAAAGCCTAATCACAATCAACCCTGCTACCTACCATGCCTCTGCCCCCTGCGCCGCTTGGCAATCTGATACGTAAGGGCAGGGCGACTAGTACTAGCTATCCGCATCACCTCCTGGACAATCTCCTCTTTAGTCATCTCGCCGCTCCTGGTCACAATATCGCCAGCTATATGCACCACATCCCGGATGATCGTCAGTGTGTCAAGCATCTCTCTTGCATGCTCCTCCTCTATGATCTGCTCCACGTTCACCGGCCTGGGAGGAGATCCTTCATCAAGTGGGAGAATACGAGGGTGAGAGGCTTTGGCATACCAAGCCATGTAGCCAACGTCATGATGCCATGGTCTTTCACACCTATGTATCCAATGAGGGTATAACCACGACTGAGCGTTTAGCAACACAGTGGTCAGCACCTGCAGAGGCATCCGAGCGACAGAGGACGGATGTCTGGGAACGTCCTGTACAAACTCAAACCGCCTCTTTACCCGCTCAGGTAAATGACGGTAAACTGCCACCTCCTCATCCTCTGCCTCGTCCTGCGGCTAATAAAACATAGCCTCCTCCTCCATCCGATCATATCCCTGAAATCCATCCGCATACTCATACGTTTGTGTCGGATCAACCACCTGGGAGGAGTAATCCATCTGTGCATGTGAGCCCTCTCCAACTAGCCTCGGGTCCCTGCGCTTCCGAGTCTTTGGGACATACGGGTTTTGATCCACCTTCTCTCTCCGAGCGCTAGCGGTACTCGCCGCTTTACCTTTGCGCATCCTATCCTCTCTAATAAGCCGCTCCTGCTCATCCTCATCCCTAGGCATATCTGTACAAAACAAATTAAAAAGTTATGCTCAAAATATGGTTATTACATCATTATGTCCAAACTAAAACATATGATATATTATCTGCTCAATTACTTCTCAGGCAAAACTAGATAGAATTTGGGACATAAGGTAGTAAGGAACAGAGCATGACATAAAGAGTTATGTTTTACATTTAGTATCATGGTTTTTAAGTTGCTTTCCACAAGAACCACAACCATATCTAGATATAACTACAATTTTCTAGATATAAAATACTATTGTACAACCACAATTGTTATTTAGAAACTATGCATTATATAACAAGATGTTCATAAGGTAAACAAAGTGATAAATTGTAATTCCAATTTAGTATTATGTCTAAACTAATTAAACTTGTCAAAAAAAGTTAAAATGCAAATTTATAATCATTATAACATACGTACATTATAAAATTGAACATATTTACAAAAAAATTACACAAAAAGCAAAATTTTCTCACTTAGGCATTTCATCAAACACCTTAAGTGCATTCTAAATTACTAGCACAATTACTAAAATTTCAACTTCTAAACAACTACATTGTACCTATAATTACTCTGATCAACAATTCCAGCAACAAAGTTACATTAAAACATCTAAACCAAGCTAAATTTGCAATTTTCTAACCTAACCTAAAACTAATATTTTGCTCAAAATTATGAAAACTAACACCCTAAACAAACTACATTGCATGTAAATAGGAAGAAATGTACTTACTTGTGATTTACTTGAAGCAGATTGGATGATTTTCGTGCGAATGAAGGTTTGGGTGAATTTGATATGTTTTTGAACTTTGTTGCATGTGTTTCTGTTAACCAGTAACTGGAAGTTTTATGCGTTCTTATGATACAGACTGCAACCGCAGTTAATTACCGCTGAGGCCAGCGGCAGTTAACTGCCGGTGGTTTTCTCAGCGGTAGTTAACTACCGTTGGAGGCTTTAACGTAATTTTCTTGTGTCAATATGACGTTTTTGAAGTCAGAAAAGCAATCTTCAACTTCCTCCGCCCCTGCCCTTACGTTTGTACGCCCAATTGTTGTTGGATGGACGATATGTCCTTGCGTTACGGTTCAAGTGTATTATTGTAAACCAAACTGCAGTACTGTACTTTGTGCATAACATTTTAAACCCTAATTTCACTGCAGAAATAAAATGAAATTATAGATGTTCCATAATCATACATTTAAACAATTCAATCATATTTTATTCGAAAAGAAAACTCCTTCTAAACTTAAATATAAGCAACAAAGTGTCATTTTGTAAGAAGAAAAAAAAAGAAGCAACAATGTATCAATATAATATACTTTTTGTTTATACTTAAGGTCGGAAGAGTGCAAACCTTTAAATCCCCAATACAAAATACATACCTTTTCATTTGCACCTAATACTATTTAATTTGGATTAAAAATAATTATATTTTGATCACACAAAAGAAAAGTTACATTTTATTATTAAGTAATTGTTGCATTAATTTCCTAATAAACGTGTAAGGAGTGAAGACAGTTGAAAATATTTTCTATATTAGCCTTAGACATGAACAAGTATCTTTTGCAGATTCTGAAATCTCATTTTACGTTCAGTTAATTAATAATTCAATGGGTCACACACGGTTCTATATTTATATGATGTGTCGTATTCAAATTTCATTAAGCATTGTAAAATAAATATTATGACATTTAGATAGCATTGCACCAGTGTAACACGAAACCACCTTTCTGTGATTATAAAATATTACTTAAAAAAATTTCTGGGATAAACTCTGTCTGGGTTAAATGCGCATATATACTTCTTCAGGAAATGAATTATAATATACATTTTATGTGCATAAATTTGTTAGATTGCATACGAAAATCTTAAAATAGTACGCAAGACAATGACACTGCAGAATATTGTGCTAACTGCAAAGACTATCTTTAGCCCGTTTATTATCGTATTGTGGCTTCAACAACAGATATACATATACTCCATCTGTCGGTTTTCTCCAAAAGAAATAACTCATTTACAGAGGTTAATGGGAAAACTGAAAAGGAACTATGTTTATTCCTTGCAAAATGAACAAACTGATATAGGAGCTACTACTCTAGTGCAATGCAATGCGTGATCACTGATTACTAAATTAATATGCTAAACATATCTCTCTCCTAAATACACCATCCCCATCCCCAATTCCATATCTATTTTTTCAAATGACCGTCTGCATTTCTTAAGTCTATTAAACCTTTCAAGAGCTGCTTTTGTAGCTGCATTCTCATCCTATGATGCTCCAATATTTTGTTCCAAGCGCTCTTCTGGTGTGTGATTTCATGACAAGTTCAAAAATGACCATCACCACCAATGTTGCCTGAATTTTGGAAAACAGTTGAAAATGGTTCGCTCAGTACTTTTATGAAGTATCCTTCATAAAAATGTACTTAGGAAGAAAGAGGAGAAGAGGTGGAATAACCGGTTAAAGATGGTAGTAGAAAAAACAAAACCAAAACACTCTTCACTCCTAACCAACCATGCCAATATTGCGTAAAAATAACCATTTATGTGCGAGCACGTATTGTACTGAGAGAGGGGTGTGGTGAGAAAACCATTAGAAAGTTTGCTATGGAAACCCAGATCGGGCAGTCAAAGAGCAAAAACAGATCAACAATATGAAAATAAAACTAACATATTTTTTTTCACTAATCACAGTCTGTTACAGAGGTGTGCTGCTGAATAAGTTAGCTTAAGTATCCGAATTCTCGGAAAGTAACAGTATTTCTACAGCGAATCAGAAGCACCGGTGTTGGACATGCTTTAACTTATTCATCCTTTTTGCTAGAGTTGGCATCACTCTCTTCTTGAGATGAATCGGCAGTCTTCGACTCGTCGAACTCCAACAACTGCATTAATAGAAAGTAAAGTTGTTAGAACCACACCTAGCAAGCATACCGCATTTCAACCACCTTAAGCTCTAAACATGTTACCAACTTAAAATTATAAAATCATGTTTCCAATAACTTCAGCAACATTTGTTCATATTTCGCTGCAACAAAAGATATTGTGCGGAACCTTTTAAAACCAGTCACAAGTCACAACAAGCAAAGTTGCCTTTAGAAGGTATTTAACCAAAGCCCATATTCTACAATCTACATGTATGTATCTTCTGTTGCCTTAAGTACATTTAAAAGCACTGGAATCCTTCATTAGCTAATTTCAAACCACACACTTACAGTATAAACTGCAAATTAGCTTTGCTGGGGATAAATTAAATTTACACTGCTCATTATACTTGGAATGCAACACAAAACAGGAAAAATTATACTACACACCGATAAAACTAATGCTTGAAATCAAACCAGATGCATAAAAAATATGGACTGACATTGATATGAGAACAGGGCAAATGGACATAAGAAATGAAACAAACCTGTTTAACTTCACCATTCCAGATGCAATGGGCAGCCAAAAATCCAATTACCGCAGGTACAATATACAAAAGAGCAGGCTGACGAGAGGGACAACAATAAAAAGGGAAAAACGTTAGTAAAGAAGGCTGATCACTAACCTCAGTGAATTGTGTACAAGCAGTGAATTTGATTTGGCCACAATGACCACAATCCTCACAACATTCCCCCAAACGAAAATAAAAATAAAAATGAAACCACATGAATCACCTGGGCAGCCTGAAACCAGTTCATCACAATAATTGTAGTAACCAAGCCAAAAGTGTATCCTAAAAATGCACTCTTGAAATACTGGGGCTGTCTTCCTCTAGACACATCAAACCGCAAAGCCAATGCCACAAAAATACCTAATTGGAAAAAATAAACAGTCAAAATACATACCAAGCAACAACCAATTGATATTAGAAAATTTATTCAAGATAAATGGTTTGTGAACATCCAAAGTTTGATGTCAAATACAGTGTCCTTCGGTTATGGGTCTATTTTTTAAACGTAATCAATTGTAGAAGATAAAAAGCAAGAGACAGATAGAGATAAATACATATGGTGTCGCTTACAGTGTATGTATTTTAATGTTCAAATAACATAACTACTTATTTAATACGCACATTCGAGCACACATGCAAATAGATAAACAAATATACGTGTGAAAGAAAGTTAATATTGTTTTAGTTACGGGACATCTAGAAGAGCAATGGTGGAGCTTAGTTGTGTTTTATCGTATGACATAAACACTAAAGAGGGTATCTCACAGAGCTAATAAATATAAGCTTTTTTTGAGCTTATGTCATTCCAATAAGAATCCAATATAATTGTACGATCGCTTGAGTGCATGCTCTAGCTTCAAATGTTCATGTCCTGAATAAGTGCACGTGTGTAAATCAATTTCATGCATCAAACAACTAATCATTTCAATTTCTTTGACTTAGATCCTATCCAGCCATCACACAGTGCATTCACTAGATCCAACGGCTCTGCTGCGGCTGCACCATGTGCAACATTTCAGAGTGTTCCAAATTGCTTTGAAATAGAGTCTCAACAACCGAACATTAAAGTTTGACCATTTAAGCAAAGACTTGAAATTCAGCAAAGCGTTTATTCATTATGGAAAAGGTAGGGCCAGAACAACGTCTCTTCACGAAAACAAGTATAAGACCTTTGAACTATGAAGCACTAACACAAACACAGATATTGGACACGACGTTAATATGAAGAAATTGGTACTAATTTAGGAAAATAGAATGGGTCTTGTTAACGAGTGCCCCCGGGGCACTCTTTAAGCATTCTAAATTAAGAAATTATTCTCTAAAAATGTCAAATGGTTCAATTTCCAATGCATTAAATGCACAAGTTTTTATTAAAAGTTACCATTTAAGGCCCTTAAAGAGTGCCCCGGGGGCACTCATGAACATTTCCCTGAATGAATGTAATTAACATGTGTCGGTTTTCGACATTGGATTTCTCTAGATAATGTGGGCAACAAACTGTATCATCACAGGATATATAAATTTAGCTTTAACAGTTTGTTCTTTGGATTAGCAGTATTGGGGGCATTGTAGAGAAAGGTCAAAAAGGGAAAATATCTCATTGTTTGGAAGTTTAAAAACTTATAAAAGGGAAGAAACAGAGGCTAGCCATTCCCTTTTAGAACCCTCATTTTCTTGTTCTCCTTCAAATTGCAGGTTGTAGAACCTATAAAGAAACTTCACATTTGTGACCCTTCCACTTTGTTCCATCATTTAATCATCCAAACAGGGAGAAGAAGGGATACATATCCTTTCCATTCCATCCCTTCCCTTATTCATTTTTCATTAGTATTACAGTTCCCCATAGGACCGGTTAGAGCAGGCATTTTTACAAACATTTCTAGCAAATTCATGGCAATTTTAAGTCCCAAAATTTGAAGTCGCGCTGTCACAGCAAGGAGAAATGCACACTGTAAATAAGTCAAAATTATTTGGTCCCTTCTCCATTGTCTCAATCTACCCAGCACAGTTTGAAAAATCTAACACCAAATTTATACTAAGAACTAAACTGTATTTTTAAATTCAATTTCACAAAAGAAAGACATCAATGCATCAACAGAGTAATCCTACCTGGGATAACAATATCACCAAGTCCAAGCATTGAAAATGGCCTTGCAGAATCTGCTGTGGGGAACAAAAGCTGTGAAACAATTTAATTAACATAATTAGAAAGAACTTCATAAGTTTTTTTATCAGATAGTTATAACGGCCAGTAGACTACAAAAATTCACACGAATACATACAAAATTACAAACAAATAATTCCATTGCACTCAGCAAAGAGTATAACCTTAATTGGAGCATCAAATGATTTTGCAACGCTGACCATCACAGGAGTGAAGAAAACCCAGAAAATGTCATATACAAAAAGACCAGCCTGCAAAATATGTGAATGTAAAAGAGTAAAAAATGAAGCTTTGAGCACTACCAAGTTCAATTTAAAAGAAGGAAAAAAACATACCAAGAGAATGGCACCAGTCTTAAAGGAGCCAAGAGAAAGCATTTCAATTCCCTGTAAACGTTACAGATGGAGTTACTGGTGTTAGTTACAGTAATGAAGACTGATTTACAATTTTATACAAAGTTTACAAACTTGTAGCATTTAGATAGAAATTTAATTTATTTTTCTGTGCCCGTCTTCTACAGAATAAGCTTAATTTCTAAAAAGGTATTGTTCCATTTCAAACCAGGAAAGTGAATACCAAAAATATGCACAAAACATAATTATTGGTTCAATTAACAACCATGAGTTAATAAAAGAAATGGTTGACAGGCAAAATCATACACTCTTTCAAATTTCAATACAAGCAAACCTATCACCGATAAACCTTGAATGGTGCTGTCAAATTTTATTCCAAGTTAAATACCATATTTCATCTATAATAGGTTATTATGTATAATTGGTTTTTCCAAATTTATATAATTGGCATAAATAAAAGCTAAAATTATTTGTCTAGTACGGAATCAAGTTTTTATTGCTAATCGCATTGTCATCGAAATGGTTATGAACCTGTCAGTTTAACTATAAACATACAAACATAAAGATAATATCGCAGACAGACATAAATATAGGTAAAGCATCAAACCTGGATACAGAAAGCAAGACCCAATATATTATTTGCCAGCCAATGCTTGCGCAGAGCATACCAGGCACAAAAAAAAGTGCCAGGGACTGCAGCAACGATCTGTGATCTTGTAAACTCAATCTCGACGGCTGTGTAAAATAGGCGTAAGGAAACATATCAGTACAAGACACCTAAAAGTAGCGAAAAACATAAAACCAATGCATGAATGAATTAAACATTATCCTATATTATACTCGGTGTCACATACATCGAAAATATGGAAAACGCCAGACTATGAGATCATCATTCCAATGATTTGGCAGAAAGCGTTTAATAGATGGCAATAATGTTGCCCTGCAAACAGTGGAAGAGAAAAATTGTGTTATGATATAAAATACGTAAAAAAAAAAAGAAGTATTAACTATTATATAAATGCAGAGAAAAAGAACATACGAAAGTGCAACAATGCCGAGTACAAAGAAGTAGCCTGTCAAGACAGTGTTCACTAAGTCCTTAGATAGAAACTTAAATAGCAAGAAAAGTGATAATAGCATTGCACTTCCAACAAAGGGAAAACGCATAGCATGTTCCTTGGACATTGTCTCCTGCATAATTAAATACAAAATTATTGAGATTAACAAAATTGCAATATATGGACTTCTTTGAAACTTATTTACTGGCATAAATGTTGTGATAATATTTGGGAGAATTTATGAAAATAACTTGAGACAATTTTCATATGCTTTTTCAACTTATTTTCATAAGTTGTCCAATATAGCTTATACATAAGTGCTTATCATGATAAGGAGGCCATGAGCATGGGAAGTACATACCGTTGGTGCGGTTGGTTTGACGGATCGGTAACATCCGACAAACACAGTGATGCAAGCAGTTAAAACAACATTTAAATTTGGATCTACTTTCACAACAAGCGGTGCTAAGGTTAATCCTGCGGCAACATACAAAAATGACATTAATATTAAGCACATTACTATTACATTGCAAGAGAATGAACTGAAGCAATAAAAGTAAAAGAAACCTAATAAAGCCAAATTAGCAATTCGTTCCGTGTTCTTCATTTCGCAACAAAAATGATGGATCTAGTGTGCGAGATTGGCCTCCGCTGCAATCACAGAAATGATTAAAAATAGAATAGAACGATCTAAGGATCAAACCAATAACACATTTCACGAACCTGCAATCGGGAGAGAAAAATTGCAGCAGATCGGAGAAAGATAGAATTGGGGGAAATGATTGAATTAGGGTTTTGAAATTTTACTTAGCGAGAGAGTCTAAGGGTCAACGAGAATGGTAAACTAAACTCTCTCAAAGGTGGTAAGAGAAGGATGAACCGTTTATGCTTACGTGGCAAACTAGTGACAAAGTTGATCGGTTACTTACATTACCATCATGATTAACATAAACCGACCCATGTAGATTGAGGTCTTTTCATCCAATCACATACTTCCCATTTGGCACGTATGATTTCTTAGTTTCGTTTGAGTGATATGGAATGCAAAAGAGGCAGACAGTAGATTTAGCTAAATTCCAATTTTAGTCCTCTTAAATTATCAATTTCTGCATTTTGGTCCCTTTATTTTCTATTTCTTAATTTTTTTTTTTAAGAAATCAAAATGAAATTATATAACCACACCAAAGAGCAGTTTCCAAGCACAAGGTGTGCCTAGGAGACCATTAAAAAGTTACAAGATGTCAGTAACACAATAAAACAGAGAAACAATAATTAGTCAATGCCCAGACAATCTAAAAGGCAAGACCACCACCTCTGCATCGCAAAAACAAAGATGGCCTTTTCAGCTTTCAGTCACCCTAGAGATAACAATTTAACCTTATCTAACAAGCGAGGGACTATGGTTATAATATTATTGAACAAACAGTTGTTACGTTCATTCCACACAACCCAAGAACAAACGTTTAACTTTTCCAACACCTGTCATATGAGTAAACTGCACAAAATGATCTGCAATGTTATTAGAATCCACCCCATCGACACCAATCCAGTCGCGTACCTGCTGCCATAAAGATGCAAACGTAGAGCACGATAAAAATAGGTGCTCGGCCGTCTCCACGTGACCGCGCCCTGAAACACAAAATATGTCATCCGCATGAATAACACCACGAATAGCCAGGTTAGCTTTTGTTGGTAATCAATCTCGAATGAGCCGCCACGCAAAAACCGAAACCTTCAAAGGAACTTGTTGATGCCACACCAAGTCGAAGGGTGTGCCCATACGAGGAGCATCGCCGTTTGTTAACAAGTCACAGGCACCCCTCACGGAGTACCCCTCAACAATATCAGGAAGCCACTCCCATTTATCTGAAACATTAGGAATCAAAGATACATCAAATAGTAACGCCCTACATTCCTCTAACAAAGCTTCATCCCATGCCCACAGCCTACGACGCCACCTCCACCCCTCCCTACCCTGCTCCAGACGCAAAGAGAACAAAGTAGCCAATGTAATGGTTTTATTCTCAGATAAGTCAAACAACCGAGGAAACCGCACACTAAGCAGGGAACCACCAATCTACCTATGTAACCAAAATAAAGTTTCAGCACCATCACCCACCCTCCGCCTAACACTAGCACTGAACCACCCACCACCAATGTCACCATCACCACCATGAATCCTGCCTACCTCCCTCCACCACGAAGAACCACTTCGGCCCCCCACCTCCAACCTCCCACCTAATTCGCCATAACGGGCGACTAAAACACGATACCACAAACCTTCTCTATCAACTAACATCCTCCAACACATTTACCTACTAAAGCAATATTAAACTCTTTCAACTTCCTTACCCCCAAACCTCCATGCTCCTTTTTAGACCATAAGGTATTCCAACCTATCCATGTAATTTTTCTACAATCCTCACTCTCACCCCAAAAAAAATTATTCAATAGTGATTCAATGGAAGAGATTATACTTGATGGAGCTTTAAAGAATGAAAGAGCATAGACAGGCAGAGAAGTTAGAACTGCTTTGAGAAGAATCAAGCGGCCACCGAAAGAGAGAAATCTATTATTCCAACCCGACAGTCTAGATTTAATGTGATTCACGATTGGTTCCCAAAACATAAGTCTTCGCGGATTACAATCGATAGGCAAGCCTAGATACATAAACGGAATTTTTCCCACTTTACAACTCAACACCGTCGCTGCCTCATTCAACCAAGAGTCAGAAATATTTATTCCCACCAGCAGGCTTTTATTAAAATTCACCTTCAAACCCGACATGGATTCAAAGATAACAAGAGTTGCTCGAAGAGCCCGTACATTTGCCCAACTTTTGTTTCCTAATAACAGAGTGTCATCAACAAATTGGAGATGAGATACCACTACCTGATTTACCGTACCAACCGCATACCCTTTGAATAAATTATTAGCAACCATAGCTTTCATCAAAATATTAAAACCCTCAGCCGCAATCAGAAACAGAAAAGGGGACAAGGGATCCCCCTGTCGAAGGCCTCGCTGTAAATGAAACTCATCAGTAGGGCAGCCATTAACAAGAACATAAGTTGTAGCAGTACTCACACATTCTCTAATCCACTTCTGCCACAGAACAGAAAAAGACATACCTTTCATAACCGAATCCAAATAGCCCTAGTCAACAGAGTCGTAGGCTTTTTCAAAATCCACTTTAAATAACATAAGCTCCTTCTTAAGTTTACGAGCATCATCAACCACCTCATTTTCTATAAGAATACTGTAAAAAAATTGACGATTTTTTTCAAACGCAGACTGCGTCTCAGACACCACGCTATTCATCACCAACCTCAATCTGTTTGCTAACAATTTTGCTATTATTTTATACATGCTTCCCACCAAAGAGATAGGTCGAAAGTCGTTTAGCCTCTGTGGATTATCCACCTTCGGAATTAGAAAAATGAAAGTAGAATTGATACCTTTAGCCAATTTGCCATTTCTGTGGAACTCGGAAACAAACCTCATTACATCATCTTTCAACTCTAGCCCGAATTCTTTTATAAAACCAAAATTGACTCCATCCAGACCTAGACTCTTAAAGTTATCGCAATCCCAAATAGCCTCCTTAACTTCATCCACTGAAAAAGGTTTGATAAGACCCCCTCCCTCTACCACAGTCAGGGACCGAAACTGAAGATTAGACACGCTAGGTCTCTCCTCATATTGCGACTTGAAATGCTGCGCAAAATGAGTGTACACCACATTCCTAACAGGATGAACACCTTCAATTCTTACACCGTCAACCAACACAGAACACCTCTATTTCTTAATTCTAATTTGATGACACTTATTTAATTCATTTTAAGAAAAAATTAATATATAGAAGCAGCAAAAATTAAATCAATATGATATTTAACTGTATGACTTGTTTTCCAACACTGATTCATTTATTCCTTTTAATTTGATGTATGTGTGAAAAAATTTACACTTAAAGAACATAGAAATTAATTATTTTTTATTTAAAAATGTAGGTTACATGTTTACATTTTTTTTTTTGAAAGAAAGAATAATGTTTACATATATATTGTGAGAAAAAATATATACTTTCTTCTGTCTCAAAAATATACTTTGACCACGTATTTTTTACTATATAAAGACAAATTGTAACATTCCTTAAAAGAGTTAGTTGGTTCGTGAAAAAGTACCAAAAATGAAGCCACCAGAAACCTCTGTTCTCTCTCCTCACCAACACTGAATTCCTTAAAAGAGTTACTTTGACCCTTTGTTGATAGATGATGCTGCGAAGACTCGGCCTTTTGGAATTTATGCTAGAGTGCTAGTTGATGTTGACATGTCAGGAAAACTCTTTGATTTAGTGCTGGTTGAGAGAGAAGGTTACACATTTCCTATAGAAATTCAGTATGAGAGGCAGCCCCTCCTTTGTTCACATTATAAGACATTGGGTCATAGCATTCAGCAGTGCAAGAGGCTAGGTGTTGGTGAAGGGATTTAAGAGAGGTTTTTCAAATTTTTGTAATCCTCTTAGCGGAACAAATCCCATTGAAACGGATCTTGATTAAATCATTAATCACAAATCAAACAGAAACTTAAACACTTTAAAATTCATGTGTTTACCTCTTGAAGAGCAGAACCTTTGTAGAAGAAATATTTCTGATCACGAGCAAAGCAAAGCAGCGATGCCTCTACTCAGTCCACACGAATAGAACTTCTCCGATGACCGGTGCTAG
>Ga0228711_1007808_pt1 | contig 15347 bp, 10 predicted proteins | sample MedpolnodulmetaG_2_FD_177996 | JGI IMG/M metagenome (GOLD analysis project Ga0228711, IMG submission 177996) | Root nodule microbial communities from Medicago polymorpha collected in Santa Monica, California, United States - brown nodules | ecosystem: Host-associated > Plants > Roots > Nodule...
TGTCCTCCAAAATACTCATTTTCTCCTTAATTAGGATTTTATAATCTAAAATGTATTTTTATATATGTTTCAGATTATAGAATCTGAAATCAATCAGAACACAAAAATATTCATGTTGTAGTAAACTGCAGTTAAGCGTTCATGATTTTGTGGTGTGGTATGCAATAAACCAAACCAACCAACCTATAGATGTATTAAGTGTTCCTAATAATTTTAATTTGAAATTTTGTTGATGTCTTTTTTTAAACATGATATGTATGAAAGTTGATTGAATATTCAATGTGAGATTTTAATTTTGCTATGTTATTTTATTTCTAGCTTGATGAAGATTTTGAAGAAGAATATATGGTGATTTTTATTTTTAGTTTGAAGAAGATTATATGGTGATAAATGTGATTACGAAAACTGAGAATTTTTATTTTGATTTTCTAATAAAGAGATTATATGATGATAACTTATGCTCTAATGAACAAAGTTAAGATTGGTCTGATTCTAATTTCTTTTGTAAAGAGGTTTTCAAGTAAGAGCCCTAATTCTAGAAAATAAAACTTCATTCCGTCATTGATAAAAGAAAAATACATGATTGATCAAAAAAATAACTTCATCCCGTCATCAACGTATTTTACTCAGATGATTTTATTTTATTTTTGTTGAAATTTTCGATGTAGCTCCGTAGTTATTCTTTTTTTCGTTAGACGATGACCCCCGAGATTTCTTTAGTTTTGAGGTGTAGTTGAGAGGCTGTAAAATGGGAGGTGAATTGTCGGTAGAGTACCTCCCAAGAGTCTATTGAGTTGGGTTACATGCCTTTGTAGTGGCATGGTTCCTTCTTTGAGGGTCAAGGTGAATAACCTACATTTCACAGGGATTTGCGCTCCACAGTAATCGAGGATGGCTTCAATTTTCCCACTAGTCCCCCTAGATCATTTTTTTCGTCATATGGATCCATTTGATAAGGCCTTTCTAAGGATTTGTGAATAGGAAATTTTCGGATCCTGTTGGTGAATGGTCCTTTGGCACATTATCTATTCTCTACGAACCTAGAAGATGTGGGTTAGATATTTTTGTTCCGACGATGACGGGTAGAGCATAACTGTTCTGGTGTTTGATTCGTCCTCATGATAGGTCGAGGAGATCAAGTCTCTTGCTGACAATGACGCACATAGTGGTGAACAGACTCCAGGGGTTCTCCGGGAGTACGAATGGTGGGAGATCCGTATTAATTGTTTGATACTCGTCGGAGATAATTATTATGATTAGCGATCATTTGTGTTTGATGTTGGACTAGTTTCATCTATTCCTGGATCACGGGTTCGTCATTGGCTGCCACGACTGAAATGTCATCACAAAGGTCACCCTTGTGGACCACTGCTTTTGATATGCGATTCTAGTTTTTGCCTTTGTTTTTCCCACTATGGTAGGTATGTTATTTTGGATTTCGTTGCCGTTAGCACGTCATACTGGTTCCAAGTTGTGGTTTCAAGAGATGTTGTCATTGTTGGTTGGAACGATGTTGCTCGTCGCTACCTTTCTTCTTGGAGCCATGTGATTAAGGGTGATCAGAAGGTTGGTTTTTTCAAAGGAAAAGTACCTAGCCCCTTTTAAGGGTGTCGTATATTGATGAAGTTGGTATCTACAAATATTTTGATGTCCAAGTAAGGGAAGTGAAAGGTGAGTAGGGGTGATAAATTATGCACCTTTGCCACTGCCTCACATGAGAATTTGTGTACCTTTGTCTTTGTCTCGAGAAGTATTTATAGGATGATTGAAGGATTGTTGAGGAGGCGAGACATTAATAAACGAGATTGTAATGGTCGAAATGTCTCCTCGACCTCTTCCTTTATCCTTGCCCCTATCTGGACATTTGTCTCTGCTCGCCGTTGTTGCCTTGATTGAAAAGTTTTATCAAAATTTGTACCTTTGAATTGGGTTATGTTACAAAGTGATTGGACTTAAGCTCGATCTATAACACACTATTTTTTACTATTTCATTGTAACTTGAAATGCAACTCAACCATGGCTAACAATGTTTATATATATATATATATATATATATATATATATATATATATATATATATTTGTCAGTTGTCTTCAACATCCCACGTCAGATATTTCAGGGGCAATTACAACAATCTTGCCTACATATGTGTGACCCTTGGTCACACTAAGTAACGTTTCATATTCACACTTTAGACACTTTTCCACCTCATTCAAATACTAACTTGACAATCAGAATGCTAATTTTTTTCCAGGTATCTTTTCCTCGTCGAAGAACAACCTAAGTCGCACTGGAATCCTTACATCGTGAAAACCACCACCAACCATCCTAGTAGTGTTCCTATTCAGAATAAATACAGTACATATTAGTTGTACTGTAGTAGATGTAATCTATACCAATTATATAAATGCAACTCAAAAGTTAACCATCGATTAAGTAGGGGCCACCGTATCTTATTCAAACCTCTTCACTCTTAACCAGAACTCGTGCTTGGGGCTGTGGACCGCCACAAAAAGTCTAGGATAAGGACGTCACCCAAGCCCACAAAGGTCGGCCTTTCGCCCTTATCTCCAACACCTACTGAAATAGCCAAGTCAAGGTCTCCATGTAGAATATTCGAAGAAAGATAAGCCATACGCGTCGCTTACTATAGGTAATTTATCAAATAAGTTTGCCAAAGTGGTTACGAGAAAAAGGGGTCAGAAAAAGTTGTAAATAAAACTCTCATAATCATTTCCAAGACACACCTAATCAAACACAAAAACCCTAATAATTTAGCTCACTTACTAGTTGGACTTTCGTATTATACTCTTTGCAAGTACAAAATATTGTCATTGATACCTTTAATTAATATAAATACCAAAATTATCTTTATCCACTCACTTCTTTTTGAAATTTAAATCTAAATAAGTCCAAAATTATAGAAAATAAAATACTCCATCCGTTTCAAAATGAGTGTCACTTTAGCAAAAATAATTTGTTTCAAAATGAATGTTGTTCTATTAATTACTTTTTTGCAATAGTACCCTTAATTATTACTATCCACGCAACTTTCAAAATATCATTTTGTACTTTAATTTATAATGATGGCAAATGCACCAATAGCTAACGAGGCTATTTTAGAAAAGTATCATATCTTTGGACAACATTATTCCATTCCTTAATTTGTTTGTAATTGGTTAAAGCGACACTCATTTTAAAACGGAGGGAGTATCAAATTATTTTTGCTGAATATCTTGTTTGTTACAAATTTTTTTCTTAATAATAAGGATCTTGCTAACGAGTGTTTTAAGGACACACTTTAAGGATTCTCAATTAAGAAATAATAATGATAACTGATGCTATTAGACATCGGTTAATGACACCAAAGAAGAAAGTTATTACTAAAAAAAGAAATTTTTTAACTTTTTATGGATTGATTACACAATTTTCAATGAAATAATTACTATATAATTTCATTTTGGGAAATGTTATCTAGTGCCACTGGGGCACTAGTTAAAGACTTTAAAAGATAATTTTTATGGAAGTTTATGTAATCAGTGGATGGGAAATTGAAAACTTTGACATTTTAAAAAAATAATAACTTAATTTAACATGTTTAAAAAGTGCTCCGGGGGCACTCGTTAAGATCATTTCATTTTTTAGTATCCTTAACCAGCGCTCTGAGCCCTAGTTAACATTTCTCATTAAGAAATTACTCCCTCCGAGTCTATTTATATGAGAATTTTCAAAAAAAACTTTGGTCCTATATATAAGAAAAAGTCCCAACTTTAAGGTACATTTATTGTTTAAAACACTTTTCTAACCCTCATTTAATGTTTGTCTTTTTAATATTAGTGAGTATAATTAATATTTCACAAATTTTTATGAGGGTATAGTTGTAAAAACATTGAAAAAATTACAACCAATAATGATTATCTTAGTTTTGATGATTTTTGACTATTTTTTTTCTTTTATAAAAAAGACCGGAAGGTCTATTAAAAAAGTCTAACGTTCCAATCTTTAATTAACATTTTCATGATAATAATCCAATCTAATCTTATTTTAAATATGTAAAAGTAAGTTGAAAATGAAAAACATTGACCAAAATTAGACGACGGCGGTAAACACGGTTGGTCAAAAGTCACACGTTGTTTGCTTTACTTCAACAACGTTGACATCACAACTTCTTCTCCCTTTCCTTCTTCTTCTCGAAACTAACCTCTTTTTTGGACCAAGAAAATTCTTCTTAATTTTTTTTTGTCTCATTTAACATCACTATAATTAATTGATTAATTAATTAATCTTTCTAGTTCTATTTTTTTATTATTAAAACCCTTATTTTCTCTTTCCCTTTGAATTCAAAATTCATTCACCTTCGATTCAATTCAACCCAACCCAACATCACAATTCAATTTCACGCTAACCCAATTTCAATTTCAATTTCAGGTAATTCATCATTTCATACACAATGCAATTTCTGTGATTATTTTTTCTTTGGATCTGTTTTTTTCTTTTTTATAGAAAAAAATGATTTTTTTCTACAAATTTAGTAGATCTAGGTTTTCTTTCAATTGGGTTTTTTGTTGTTTTTGATTTTATTGATTTATGTCTTCAAATTTTGCAATTTTGTTGATTCTGTGATTTTTTCTTCCCTTTTTTGATCAAATTATTTTTTGTGTGTTTTTATATGGAAAATAATAACTATTTAATTATTTTCCCATTTTGTTAATGATGTTATTAGTCAATGAACAATTTCTAAGTTAATAATTAATTATTAGTACTTGATCACATATTTTAAGGTTTTTGTATTTTGGTTTAATTGTTTGTTAATGAAACAGGATTATAGTGTTGTTGTGAAACTGGTTTCACTTGGTGTTGATACAACAATTAAGGTTGCAAAATCAACTTTGTGTGAAGAATTTGAGAGTTAAGTTGTGTTGGAAAGTTTACTCAAATCTTGTGCTGCATGCGGTGTCGGTTTTGTGGTACAACATCTTTTATCCATGGGGGAGTGGGTTGTTGGAGCTTTCATCAACCTTTTTGGTAGTATTGCTATAAACTTTGGGACCAATCTTCTCAAATTAGGACATAATGAGGTATGGTTTAAGTCTTTGTTTTCATATATATATATATATGTATGTATGTATGTATGTATATGCACGGTCGCACGGTTTTGAGATCATATACCACAAGTCGCACGGTCTTGAGTCCACAGTATAAAATAACAGAGAAATAGAAGGAGGTGCAAATCATCGAGTTCAAGCTGAATACTGAGGCGTTTTATGTGATGATAAAAAAAGTACCGTTCGAATTAAATGGTACTTTTAATTCGCAATGTTGAATGAGACGGAGTGTTGAGAAGTAGAAAACAAACACGAGATGAATACTGCGACTGGACTAGACTAGAGTGTTGGGATGGCACCTATTGTAGAAACGATGATGGGAAACTCAGTATAGGTTATTTGGGCATGTGGAGAGAAGACATGTAGAAAGAAGAGTAGATCAGATAGAGAGTAGTGAAATTGGTAGAGGTAAACGAAGAACTTGAATAACTTTAAGAGAAACTGTTAAGACATAGTGATTATTGGGTTGGATAGAGATATTATATATGACAGAACATTGTGCCGTTGTTTGATTGATGTAACCAACCTTACTTAGTGGGATAAGACTTGGTTGTTGCTGTTGTCGTTGCAATGTATTCCTTATCAGATTTCAGCTTACAAGATAATTCTCGACCTAATCAATTGGTTAATACATAATTTTTTACCTCATTTGTATCTTCTTACATCACACTTTTAATAGCGATGTTGTGAACAAGATGTTGTATGTATATCTTTTGGATTAGGAGGAGTTATCTTTTTATTCTAAATTAAGGAAGTTGTAAAATGTTTCTAAAGTTAAATTAAGTGAGATTTAATTGTTATATGATAATCTATCATGTTATTCTTTCAAAAAATTTAAAATCTCAAATATATATATACCGAAATCATCCATCCAAACATACACTTAAAGTAAAGCGCTGAAACATTTTGTAATATTTGATTCCAGCTGATTTTTGTTCATGTCAGTTGACTTCTTTAAATGCCAATGTTAATTTGTGATCTTCACAATTTCTGGCTATAATGACAGAACTCTCTTTTTCTTTAAAGTTGCAATATAAATAAGTTCAGAAACATGAATGAATTCACTGTTTTACACTTTTTGCAGAGAGAAAGACATTTACTTGGAAGTGATGGGATACATGGAAAGGTGACTCTGAAGCCTATTATATACTTTCAGAGTTGGAGAATCGGTATAATGTAGTTGCATTTATGTATGTGGATTTTGCACACACTTTAACCATGTTGCTGATTCTTGTTTTTTGTTGTATAAATTTTGATATGCAGGTATCCTATTTTTCTTTCTTGGAAATTGCCTTAATTTCATTTCCTTTGGCTATGCTGCTCAGGTATGTTTCCATGATACTTGTCGGATATTTTTCCTAACATATGTAATTTTATGATTGTAGTGTGCGGTAGTTTTGCATTATTTTGATTTTTTGAAATATATTTAGTGAAAATTTAAAACTTTGTAGCACCGAATCTTCTGATCGAAGGCATGTTCAGTGTCTGACACGACACCGACACATGTGATTACATTCAATTATGCCATTTTCTTAAATTACTAGGGTGTTGACGTGTCAGTGTCGTGTCCGGTGTCGTGTTAGTGCTTCACAGCCTTAAAAAAGAGTTCATTTGATGTATGCAATGTAATGCCTTTTCTTCTGATTACCTAATTCTTGTATTTGCTCCGCAGTCACTTCTTGCAGCTCTGGGATCTGTTCAGTTTGTATCTAACCTTGCATTTGCTTACTTCGTGTTGAACAAAATGGTGACAGTCAAGTATGCCAAATTTCGATTGAGATTACTGTTTCAATTTTTTGTTTTTACCAAAATTGTTCTACCAATGCAAATTCTTGCGGCTTAATTCAATAATTATCCTTTAAACAGGGTACTGGTTGCCACAGCTTTCATTGTTCTTGGAAATGTTTTTCTAGTTGCGTTTGGAAATCACCAATCACCTGGTATGTAACATATTTCCTTGTTCAATTAAAGCATTGATTCTATGTTTCCTTGTGAAAACAAGGTTCATATGTTAATTAAGCTGATAGCCATATTAAGCTTCAGAAAAATGTCATAATATCATTAAGAGAAAAAATGTTCATTTCAATGGTGCAAACTAATTTATGTGACGGTCTGCTTGTGTTTCAGTATATACTCCAGAGCAGCTGACAGAGAAATATACCAATGTCGCGTTCCTTCTGTACCTTCTAGCTTTGATTGTAATTGTCATCTTGCATCACTCCATTTACAAGTAATGACTAAGATTTAATTATTTGTTATTAGTTTAATTAAAAATTTTCTTTCTTTTTGATTAAAATGTGAAATGTGCAGACGAGGTGAACTTCTGCTTGCTATATCAGGACATGACCTCAAACCCATTTGGGGTATGCTATTGCCATTTTCATATGCTGTGGTTTCCGGGGCTATAGGTTCATGCTCAGTGTTGTTCGCCAAATCGCTGTAAGTCTGCTACTCTGACACGCTATCATGCTTCATGACCTTTGCAGCACTGACACTTTTGATGGAAAGTGTGTCCGGTGTCTGACACGTCTACACGACACCGACACGTGATTACATTTAATTAATTAATTTTTCAATTTTTTACGGATGTGTCAGTGTCTTGGTGTCCGTGTCAGTGCTTAGTAGTTCATGACGCAATAACAATGACTGTGTACTTTATTCCTAATGGCAACTTCATTTTGGCAGTTCTAACCTCTTACGACTGGCTATGTCCAATGGCTATCAGCTGCACAGCTGGTTCACGTATTCCATGCTTCTTTTATTTCTCAGTACTGCTGGATTTTGGGTAAGGCCTATTTTTTGGTAAAATAAAATTCTTAGTACCTTTATCAATGTTTGCAGATGTTTTGATCTGATGAACTTCTCTAATTGTGCAGATGACTAGGTTGAATGAAGGACTGTCCTTGTTCGATGCAATTCTTATTGTTCCCATGTTTCAAATAGCATGGACATTCTTCTCAATCTGTACAGGATTTATATATTTTCAGGAATATCAGGTAATTTCACGTCTAGTTATACATATACATGTATTGCCTCTCCTTGCCACTGAGACTCGAAGAAGTTAAAATCAAACTATCGCTGAAATTTTTTGAAAAATCTACATCTACTTTGATGAATTGGTGAAAATAATGATGTGGGTGATTTTAACTATAATTAGCCAATAGGTTAAGCCCATTGTATTTGTAATATTAAAATAGGTCGCTCGGTAACTGAAGATATGGAATTGAGAGAATCATTACGCAATAGCTCAATTTCCATACCATCGCTGAAATAATTTCAAAATTCTTGGTTTTAGTAGTGTCATTGGTGGATGTGGCTGTTATGAAAGGTTGTTGTTTGGTCGAGATGTGAAAAGTGAGTCACTGCATGCCTGTCATTAACAGCGATTTAGTGTTCCCCAACGAAAAGGGGGTCAGTGAAGTAGGTTGGGAGTTTGTTACCGTGACTAAGAACTTGGTTAGAAGAGAATAAGGGTGTTAAAAAATTCAGCCAAGTCTTTTAGTATGCTTCCTAGCCACCACACCTACCATGCTATTATAGCACGTTGAGGTAGCAATCGTTGGCTATTTCCTGGAACCGGCAAAATTCACCCAGTCTAGAGCCATCAAAGTTCACCCAGTTTAGTAAGCTAAAAAGGGCTATCCTAGTCCAGCATATCTTCGGGACTGTGACAACTATAGGAATCTTTTGAGGCCTTGCAAAAGACCTTCCCTTTATTTCCTCTTTAGGAGAAGGAGAAATACATATAGAAAGCATATGTGAAGAAGAGTCATAAGAAGCGGGATAACTAATGTAAATGAAACTGAAGTACTATAAACAGGGGGTTGGCAGAGTAGGTAGTTAGTTACCGACTTACCGGGTAGGAATTCAAAAGAATCTACAGCATCAAATGGGAAATTCATGTGCCAATATGGGTGGGGGGTTTGATTGTATTCATTCTGACATCATTGAGTTAACTAAGATTATAGATTGAAAATTTTAGGAATGCAAATGTGATAATATGGATTGTTGATGAACCTTGCACGATGGTTTTAAACTGTACTTTTATTTTAACTTTGACATTGTAAGTTTTGTTCAGCATGATATGGTTGAAAACTTGAAACCAAATTTGATTATTATGAAATAGTGGTAACGTCACGTAGAACACATGCTCGATGAGTTTTCAAATGAATAGTGGCAAAATTATGAAGAACATGAACTTGACTGCATGACTGCACATTTCCACCAAATGGTGGGATATGCGGCTAATAACTGCTGCATGACTCCATTTATTCATAATAAGTTGAGATCCTTCTTGAACCTCCCAGGAGTAAATGTTTCTGAATTCTCGATGCTTTCTGTTAAGACCGACGGTTGTTAGGAGGGTAGGGTGGCAAATAGTGAAATTATTTCAGAATACGTTGCATAACGGCAGTGGCGAGAAATTATTTGGGAATGAGTGGGAGTTATTATAAGGGGTGTGTGTAAGAGACTTGTAGAGGCAGGAAAAGATTGAGAGGAATATTAGGCGCCAAAGTCTGGTAAGGAATGCAGGGTTCCTTCTCCAGCAGGATTATCTTTTCATGGTTATCATTTCAATTCATTTTTTTAGTATACTCTATAATAGAATTTATCCATCTGCTTAAGTGATTTAGTATAAATTCAAGTTAGTTTTCCAATCCATATTTTTGGCATCTATCCCTTCTACTGCTTTTATTCATTTTATTTTAATTTTTGTTTGATGAATATTAGTATCATTGCGTTGATAAATACTGAATGTTTTTTCATAATAAATTTAGGTGTCGTCTAAACCTTATCTTCATGAAAACAGGTATTTGACACGTTAAGGACAACAATGTTTATACTTGGAATGATGTGTGTGTTCATTGGTATTTCTTTGCTGGCACCTGATGAATCAAAAGGTATTTATAAATTCATAATTGTTTTATGGTTTTACTATAAACCGAGGTATTCAAAGGTTAATATGTAACTTGTTCTAAATGTTTCAGTTTCCGAGACTAAAGATAGTTCTTTGGATTCTGTAGTGTCTCCTGCCATTTCAACAGAAACAAAGAGGTATGATACAAAATCTTTAACTACCAAAAGTGAACAATTATCATATTTAAAAGACATCCCTGAAAGGAAACTAAATGATTGAAGTACTAGTATATTATCGTTATCATCAAAATATCTGTTAAGAAACTTCCAGTATATTCCTCTCTTCTGCTTTCATCTTTGAAGTAGAAAAATGTCAATTTTTTTACACATAATTTGATTTCGTCATGATGCTTACACACATGTTTCTTATTATGGGTGACTTTCACTAATGCCGATACTGTTTTATCTGCTATAGGCTAGTAACATCGTCCGAAGAAGCACACAGCAAAGACACGAGATCTTTTGTCAAGGGAGTCCTCATAAAGATTACAGATACTCTGGTCAAGGCAAAGGTATATCATTATGACTGGTTGCATTAACATTCTTGTCCGATGCTATCAGTTTCGGTAAGTAACAATCTGAGTTTCTATCTATTTGCAGACTTCTTGTGCATTATCTCTTGGTTTTGGGGAGGATACTATCAATGCATCTTCAGTTCTTGTGATGCCAATGATGTCATCAAGAATGAATGGCTTCAGAGGCAATGGACTCGAACGTTCAAGAATTTTATCGATGAGAAATTCTGGTTGGAGCAAGATACCTATGGATGAAGATGCAACAAAATTGCTTGAAACTAATTCAACTGTTCCTCCTAGCCCTTGATAGTGTTTGTTAGTCATTGCCGTAGGATTTCCCAGGTTTTGGATTTTTTTTTTCTCCGATTTTTTTAATGATTGGTGTAGATGAGATATAAACCATTCATAATTCAATTATTTGCTCTATTAAGCATTCATGATTCTTCCCCCCTAAGGAAAAAAATGATGAAAAAAAATTGTTGTATATTGTATATACTTGTAAATTTTTGCTTGAACAATTGAAAAAAAGAAGATGCATTCCTTTAAATGTACTTCTTATGCAAATATATATGCATGATGTTGGTGTAGTACTTTTCTTCAATTATACCCTTCATTTAAACTATTGCAATTACAAACAATTTTACTACTATGTTTGTTCATGCAAGATGCAATGTTATATGTAATGCACCCAGACCAGAACTACCAGGTTATCGATCATAAACAGAAAGCCAAGACTTTACATTCACAGATACAATACGTCACATCTTCATATTTCTATGATCTAAACAATTTTGTGCAACGCTGGTGCTCGATTTCTTCTATTAGTTTATTACATTCCAGTTAATTTGTGCAATAGGACCAAGCCTATATAATATGTTGTCAAAACTATCAAGCTAAAAATGAAAGTGTACATCCTGGAGATTTCCTAGGATAGGAGGACAGTTGTTCTATAATTTCACTTTTTGGCAAAACCATCATTCCTTTAGTAGTATTGCCAATTGTGTCATGTCTTGTAAAAGACCCGATTTCTGTAAATTATATTTGCAAATCGAAGATCATTTTCCGAGCCATTGAAGTTGAATATAGTACATGATCTAAGGTTAGACGAATCCCATTCAAGAACTGAAATTGGGTATTTCCATTCCTCGGATAAGCTCGTAAACCTCCACTGCCAAACATTATTCCACTAAGTGAGTTTAGCTACATTATTATGCATGGATTGGATCGAATCAAATAACATTTATCAAAATATATGGACAAAAGAAAAAAGAACAAGCAAACAAATTAAAATACCTTTTTAATGAAAAGAATTTGAAGCTTGGGACAATGGAGGAGCCGTTCAACTACATATGGCAATGTGAGATGAAGTTCCTCCATATGACGCTGTATTGCAGCTTCTAGCCATTTTGTCACATTAATTTTTTTTTTTTTTTTTTTTTTTTATGGTTTCTAAACGGACAGTACTCGAAGCAAAATTTTTTGGAGGGTGAATAGCAAAGTGGGGTCCACCGCTTGGAAAGAATGGCCATAGTAAACGTCAGTTTGGCTGGGAGAAAAGAGAGAATGTAAAGCAATAACTCATCTGGTAAATAGCTGATCCTGTCAACCAAATTGTTTCCCTCCGGTGAAAAATAATTTTTTAAAATTGGTTGGCTATGAATAAAAACTATGATTATTTCATAAAACTACTATAATAATTTTCTCAAACAGATATACAAAACAATAACAATTAACCGTAGTAGAAGAATAGGTTGAATGAACCCTGGATTCTTTTTTTTTTTTTTTTTTTTAGTGGCCGGGGTTCAAACCCCGAACCTTGCATATTTTTTTTTTTTTTTCAACCAACTGAGCTAAGCTCACGAGGACAATGAACCCTCGATTCTGGTTGTTCCCTTCTTTTTTTCATCGCTAAAGTAATGTATCAATTCTTCAATTGTATAACTTGTTGCTGAACATTATACCCTATACCCCTACATTTGTACCTTCACCCCTACAAATAATTTATAATTCCAATTTTATCCTTTTTTTTCTATTTAATTTTTGCACATTTATTTTCTTCCATATTTTTAACATTTTCAAATTTGATATGAGTTCACCCCTACATGACATTCAAGGGATAACTTCAATTCAACTGACATTTATGATTCAAATTTTTTGCCGAATTATTGTAAAAAACGTTTCCGGTTTGATTTAATTCCAGAAAATTCATACTACCTTTCCCAAAATTCAAACCGCAAAACTATACTAAACGTATCTGTTTTGTTATTAATTCATTTCCATGTTGATTCATTGCAAGCACAACATTCCTGGATCCATTACAATCATTTTTGAAAACTATTAATAATAAAGAAAACATTATTTTTAAAGAATTTAATTAAAAAAAGCGTGCTAGAATCCATTATAATCATTTCGGAATCCTTTAGAAACGTTTAAGGTAAACGTCGAACCACAAACTAGGATTGTCGCAAAATCTTGTCAAAATCACAGCAAAGGTGTAGCAGATCCGAACCAGAATCGTGATGTGTTTTCCGTTAACGAGATCTAAACTGCAATCGTTGTTAATCAATTTAACTGAACAAATTCTTGATAATTGTTGATCGAAAACGGCTGTTATGGGAGATTCTTGATGTTAATAGGAAACGTTGTTAACCGATAGAGATTCAAGATGATTTCTGACATTGAAGAAACACCGTAGAAAACATTTGATTTTCGATTTTATTTGCAATACTTCCGGTTGTTGATTCTCTGCACACAATTTTTTTTTCCGAGACAAATGAAAGAAAAAAAGGTTTTTAAGTTTATATATAAGGGTAAAATAGGTAGTTCATGTGAAATGTTGGGGTGAGGGTATAACTGTAGGGGTGTAGGGTAAAATTTCCCTTGTTGCTATTTATACTAAAAGGCCCTCACAACAAGCCCAAGGCCCAAACCAATATTTTGATATGTCATCTAAAAATAATAATATGAGTATTACTTTTCCCACCCTATGGGATTCTCGCGTGCCCTATTTTTTTTCCAAAAATGTCCTTGAAGTTTCCGAATTTATAATCTGGAATGGTGTTTTCCTTTGTTAAAGGGTGAAAAAATGAGTTACGAATTTTTCCGGATTTTGTAATCCGAAAACTTAAAAAAAAAGGGGTAACAACTAAATATAACCAGTGTCAAGAACAAAAAGATTGAAAATATGGCTAGAATAGAACCATGCTTAAAGCTTAAGCTCCAAAATTGTTCTTTATGAAGATTCAGTCCAAATTTGTAACAACTAAATATATATCCAAATTTCGTCTTCATCAAACAATATTGCAATAATATCAATCTATGCTTAGGCTTAGATTATGCTCCAATATTGGTCATTAGGAAGATTTAAGTACAAAACTGTAACAACTAAACCTTACATAAAACTTCATTCAATAAAATCATCACAAACCATAAACAAGAAGAATAGTATAGTTTACCTTTCATCTCCCCAAGTGACATTAACTTGCAAAATAGGAACAACAAAAGTAGCACCAAGAATCCTAGCAATAACACTCTATTTTATTGAAAAAATCATGTAGCGCATCCTATTTTTTGAAGTTTTCGGATGACAAAATCCGGAAAAATTCGTAACTCATTTTTCACCCTTTAACAAGGAAAACACCATTCCGGATTATGAAATCCGGAAACTTCAAGGGCATTTTTGGAAGAAAAAAATTAAGGCGCACGAGAGTCTCATAGGATGGGAAAAGTAATACTATAATAATATTGATCTAAAATAATATTTGCAATTTTTTTATTTTATGCCCGGTTTATATGTATCATAACAACACACCAAACTTGATCAAAAAAAGAACAACACACCAAACCCTAAATACCTTGTGGTTTCAAAATACTAAAAACATGGAAAAAATTGGTGTCGCTTTTGACAACAATTTCTAGAAGAATATATGTTAGACGGGAATATATGTTAATATCAGAATAAAAATATAAAAATAATAAGTTTACACACAAGAATATGAACATTTTTCTACATCGACTATTTTAGACGAAAATATATTAATATCTGAATAGAAAATAACACAATCATAAGACTACACATGGGAATCAATATTTTAACTGAAAATATATCCACATCTCAATGAAAATATATTAATACTTTTAAACTTTTTTTTTTTTAAGTAATACTTTTAAACTTTTTTAAAAATCAAGTAATATTTTAAGGTTATTTGACTTGCTTCTACTTGGGCAATTTGGAAGGATAGAAACAACTGTGTCTTTACTAATGAGGTTATTGATATTCATAACATCCTCGAAAAAGTGAAGCGCAATTCATTCTTATGGATTTCTTCAAATACTATTTCAATTGCTTTTGATTTTCATGCTTGGTGGAGACTCCCACTTTTGTGTATGGCTGTCATGTAATTTTGTTTTTATTTTTTGGTGGTGACATCCATTGGTTTGGTGCCTTTTTTCTTTTTGTATCAGATGTTGGGTGTTTCATCATTTTTATCACACCTTGTGCGGGGTGAATCACCTTTCCTTTGAGTAATATATTCCATGGTGTGATTCCTTTTGATTCTCGGTTGTGTATAGCTGGTTGTAACACAGTCGAAACTAGCACTCATTTGTTTTTACACTGTCCTATGTTTGGCGCGGTTTGGTACTTATTATTCAGGTGGCTCGGCGTCTCAACAGCCATTCCTCTTGGTGTGGTCGACCATTTTAATCAGTTTTTCTTAGATGGTGGTAACGTGAAGGCCCGTGGTGCAATTTTACATGCTATCTGGTTTGCAACTACGTGGGAAATTTGGAAAGAAAGAAATAACAGGTT
>Ga0228711_1007809_pt1 | contig 15347 bp, 4 predicted proteins | sample MedpolnodulmetaG_2_FD_177996 | JGI IMG/M metagenome (GOLD analysis project Ga0228711, IMG submission 177996) | Root nodule microbial communities from Medicago polymorpha collected in Santa Monica, California, United States - brown nodules | ecosystem: Host-associated > Plants > Roots > Nodule...
AAAAAAAATACAAAAAAAAAAACAAAAGAAACAAATTATAAAAAAAAAAAAAAAAAAAAAACCATAGCATCACCATTAGTAAAATAAAAAATAGAAACACCATAAAAATTTAGCTGCAAAAGTGATAACTTTTTTAGTGTATAGTGTAATTATATTTGCAAGTAATTTTTGAGTATGGAGTTAAATGTACTTTTTTTTTAATTTTTTGTGAACCAGTTAAAATGTACTTTTAATTCTTACAAAAGAGATAAAGTTTACTTTTGGTCTTTGTTCATCTTTTAATAAAAAAATAAAGATTGTTTACTTCTTAAACAGTAGAAAAATTGTATATGCCTCGAATCTTTGTAGTATAAGAGAGTAATAGAAAAAAAGAATTTTTCTTAATAAATAAAAATAAATTGTCTTGTTATACTAAAACAAAAAAGAATTTCTTGTATATTAAAAAGAATTATTTAACAAATAAGATTTTTTTTTTGTCCTCGTGAACTTAGCTCAGTTGGTAGGGACAATGCATAATATATGTAAGTTCCGGGGTTCAAACCCCGACCACCACAAAAAAAATCATTATAATTTTTTTTATAATTTTATAAGGAAAAAAATACACTTAATCTAATTGCTTTTGGATGAGACATTAAGGAATCTTTTCCAACTCAATCACAACTTTTATATTTGAATTCAGTCTTGAAAATGCAACATCCGTTCACAACAAAAAATAAAAATTAGACTTAAACACAAGGAGAAAAAATCGATGATTGAATTTCTCAAAATAAAAAATTGTACTTTCTCTACGTGCAAGCCTTGACATGTTCCTAACCCAATATCAATAGATGTTGCAAACACTACAAGCAATCTTGCAATTAGCCAGGGAATTATGCCAGGAGTAAAGACAGGGAAACCCCTGGGAAATTTAACAGGGCTAACCCCTCGCATAAGCCATGACATTATTTTAGGCGGGAAGACAAATTTTGAATTGGTCTCCAAAAACTGATTTTTGTCAGCTTGTGACAAGAGCAATCCGAGGGAAAGCCCCTCGCAAATTGCAAAGCAGCTGCATAATAGACAACACCCCTGCAAAAGTCTGCAAAAGCAGCTGCAGATTAGACAACACACCTACAAATATGATCGTTTTTCCTTGCATGGCAATTTGCCAGGAGTTGTTTCACACAAAAGCCCAAGTTTTTATCTGCACAAAGCCTGCTATTCTGGATTTTTCGAATTGCTCCTATCACATGTGTTTCCTCTTATTTCTAAAAACTTATTTCATGTATTATTTTCTCTCTCCTCAAGAGAGAAAAAAGGAAAATTAAACCCTCGTTCTCTCCTTACATGGCCGTTAAGTACTTTCAAAGTCAGATCCGACCACCACTCGATGCAATCAAAGAAAATAATTTATTTTTCGAGCTCCCAATCACGAGATCTATCTTCTACTTCAATCAGTTTTTTTAGAGGATCAACTTCGTTCTCTTCCTCTTATCCACCACGGTAACCTTTTACCTACCAGTTCTCTATCATTTTTTTTCTTCCTCTTAAATGTTCTTCTTGCTTTGTATTTTTTCGTTCTCTAACAATTTGATTCGTATGGAGCCACGGAGCCAGAACTGTACAATTGCAATGGCATCCTCTATTTCTATATTTTTTTCTTCAGTTTATGCTTCAATCTTAAAAACTTAATTTTTTTTATAACCCTAACTTCATACTTTTTCAGAACCGAAAGTTTCTTATTTTCAGATCTATTGATGACTTGATATTGTATGAATTTCTTAGTGTTTTAGTTGTGTTTCAAAATAAAAAGCCCCTTTTTTAAAGTCCCAACATTTTAGGGCTGAGCATCGGACGGGTTCGGCCGGATTCAGTCTGAAAAGTGCTCAGCCACATGAAACCGAGCAGACTAAAACTTCACCCATTTCCGACCATTTCTTCCGGCGGTTTGTGTGGGTGACGGGTTTAACGGATGGAGGGTTTGATGGGTGGTTATATTCGGTTTATAGCTTAGCTGAACAGAACAATTTGAAAAGAAGATCTTTTTGATGTATGAATCAATAACTCAAAGAGAGCTTAAAGAAGAAGGGGAACTGTGAGTAAAGGAAAGGAAGCAAACATATAGAAACAACAAAGACTTCACCATGATGAATCAAGACCGCAAAATATACTTCTTCTTCTTGAAAGTGGTGTTTGAGTATCATTCATTTAGACACATTAAAATAATTTTGGACAGAAAAAAGGGTATTTGATAAGTAATTGCAATAGGCAAGCAAATGTTAAAATATAAGGATTGAGAAATGTTCATCATTTTTATTACCATTTTTAATAATATAATTATAATAATATTGGAAGACCAATAAAGTGAGAACGTGCACCACTGCAACTTTTGTCTAGATAGCCTCAATTCAAGGAATGCTTTTTATTGAGAAATGTGTATAAGTAATATAGAAGTAATTAATAATGTTATTTTTCAAACAAGATAAACTAGGCATGTGGGAACTATAATTGACTAATTGAGGTAGTCTTTTATACATCGAGTGCTAGTTGTGCATGTATAAATTCTACCTTTTTCTTTTATCGGTCGATTATGGTTACCAATGGATGATAAATTACAAAACCGAAACCGACCATTGTTATTCGTGTCAACCCTATTTTCGTTGTTTTTTTTAACCTGTGGCCTGAACCGACCCACCCAAATGTTCATTATTTTTATTGGTTTATTCCGTTTTCGGTCGGGTGGAGAAATGTTGCTCAGCCCTACAACATTTTATTTGCCTTTAAATCTAAAAAATCCCCCTGTTTTTAACTACTTTTTTTAAAGCAATTAAATTTAAAAAAACCATTTAATTACGTTTTTTAAATTATTTTGAATGATTTTAAAATAATGAAATTAAAAATAACAATTTAAAATCGTATTTAATATTTTTTTAATAACTTTTTATTAATTATTAAAATTATTTTTAATACAATTAATTATTGTTTTTTTGAAATAATTGTTTAAATTAACGTTTTTTAAACAACAATTAAAAATCATTTTTTAAAAAAAGATTATTATGCAATTTCCTAGGGGAATACCCCTCACATAGCTTTTGTCATATTTTGGGTCAGACTACAACATATTTGACATGTGACAATGCGTCAGAAAAGCAGGTTGTTGAGTCAAGCAAATTGTTAGGGACACTGCTAGGGTTTTTGTCAAGAGTTAAAAGAGGGGTTCTGACAGGAGAGTGTCCCACACAAATTTGCTAGGAGCTAAAGCTCTGGCTTTACAATTTGCTAGGAGTGCATTTGTCATTGTTTCTGCTCCTCACGAAAACCCTAGCAAATTGCTATTTCCCAGGGATTTATGCAATTTCACAAGGATTCCGCACCCTGGCTAATTGCAACATTTCTTGTAGTGAAAAGAGATTCATAAAGGGTGTGCATCTTATATGTAGTTCCCATTGCCAAACTCCCTTCATCCAACCATCTAACTCAATCACTTTCAATTGTTGTTAGGACAAAACTCAATATAATCGAGGGTAATTATCTTTAAGAGAAACACAATTGACCTACTTATCATGCTAAAAGAGTGCTCATCTCGCTTTCCACCTTCCTTGATGTTGCTTGTGAGAACCAATTTGAAGTTTGTGGATTTTCCCCTCCCAAAGAACAAATATTCCTCCACGACTCCACCACATGCAAATAGGCGTTGTTTTGTGTTCTAACTTCCTCCAAGTTTGGGTTCCCCTCCACATCCTCCCCATATCTAATTGTTATAGTATCTACCCACTAAGCTTGTTCTTTTTCTAGAAGCCTATACCACCATTTCACTGAGACACTTAAGTTAATAACACACAGATTTATCACTCAAAGATCCACGTCCTTTTTAGAATGAAAACTCTTTTCCCGACCTACCCCAATGAATTTTCTTTTCCCCTCTTAACCTTTCTCAAATAAAATTGCTTTGAATCTACATCACTTCATTCCACACACTTACTGAAATTATTATGTAGAGAGAGAGAGAGAGAGAGAGAGAGAGAGAGAGAGAGAGAGAGAGAGAGAGAGAGATATCAGTGTAAAGCTTAAAACAGGGTTTAGTGGATCAATTCTCCCACCCAAAATCACATACTTGTTACCACACAATTTCAATATATTTCAAATCATTGATCTCATCATTGACTTTCTTCTCAGGTTTGCTCAAACTTGTAATCCTAAGTATTTGAATACAAGAAAGAATCATTGACATTAACTCTCATCAAGAACCTATTCTCTAAAGTCACCTTCAGCCTATAAGTTATTTCAAAAGTCCTCAAATCGCCTTCAAAGTCCCTATACATACTATGTCGTGAACATATTTTAGGTGAGATGCTATTGTGACATTGATACCCAAAAGGAATAATTTGAATGTACTCAGTTCTACCACTTTTCTTACTACCTTTGCAACAATTTTATAAAGGCAAATAAGAAGTAATATCAGACGGAAGTCCTCAAAGCCAAATAGTAAGACGACAACCCTTTTAAAAGGGTCTTGTTTCCATGAAATTGGTACAACATAACTATAATATCTCCTTTATAAAAGGATAGACTAAAGGTGAAGTTGAAATGGTCTAGGCTTGAACTCTTGTTTCCATCACATTATCTGATGGCAAACTCAATTTCCTCTATGGAGAAAGGTGTAAAAAGATGCATGTTCTCTACATTTCTTATCAATGGAAAATCAATCTCATGTAGAGTAGGCATCTCATAACAAGTTATTTTAAAGTTATTTTTCATAGATTTGGTAACTAATTCTCTAATCTTAATAGGTCTTTATACCGAACTTGCTCCCAAAGTCAGAGCTGCTATTTTGTTTGATATTCATGTTCCATTCCTACAACCATTTTTCTCTTGAACTCTACAAAAAGTTGAATCCTTGCTCTTCAAAAGATGCCACAAATCGGAGAACTTAGGTATTCTCTCTTAAAGTTTGATTTTCCGTAACCTGCATCTCACCTCTAAAATCTATCGTCTTTATCTCCTGCATCAGATCCCCAAATTTTGTCTCTAAATCCCCATATTATTGTATATTCCACTACTTTGCAATTAACTTCAAACCCCCTCCCTTAATCTTTCCTTCAACACAAACCCCGTCCAACTACACAACACCTATTTCTCTCCCCTCTCAATTCAAGGTGAACTCCTACATATCAATCATTAGAAAAGGAAATTTGAACTTACCTTATTCCAAAGTGAAAATAATCTACCATTGTTCTCAACTAATAGAAGGAATGCTCAACCACATGTAGAGTCCCCTCATAAGATTCTACAAGGATTTTTCGACACAATTTCAACTTTTGTTTCTTGACTTGTCCAAAAAACAAACTTTTTTTATTCTTACCAAATCTTTTAGGTTGTTTATCTTCGCCCTACTCCCTAGACATCTTATATTAAAATAACAAACTATCATTGGATAACTTTATCTCTCTCCCTAACTTCCTTTCCCTTTCCATCCCCCAACTTCAAACTCAACATAAAATTTTCAGTTCCCTCCACTAACCCTTTGATTGAAATTTCAATTTCTTTTGTATGAACTATTTCTTAGCATTTTTTGTTCCAAAATGTCGAATTGACTTTTGACCATGTTGAGCCTCTTTCACTGCATTGTTTTGCCTTCATCAATAAGCTCAACCTCAAAGTTTTTGTAGCTGGTGGTCATGTGTGATCAAGTAAAAGAAGCCCTAAAGTGTGTCCTTAGTATCGACCCCTCCATCCTTAATTTTGGCAAGTCCACCTCAAGACAAATGCCTCTGCACTTTGTCTATGCCTCCTTTTGCGACAATATAAGCATTCCTTACTATTCCCTTCAACTGTATTAGAGCCTCCTTCATACCATACATCTCCATTCTTAGCCTATACACTTTGTAATTTCACCTCCTTCCTTCACCTCCTCCTTACCCCCCAACCCCACTCACCACATCAACAATATTAACAAAACTCGATATCCCCATCGATAGAAGTGACCTCTTGTGGATATTCAATTTAGATTTTTGATTACCGAGTGATGGTTCCCTCTTAGACTCCATTCATTTGCACTTGATATATATATTACTCCCCATCTAAGGTTATTTTTGTCATTCACTGCTTCGATACTAATCCCTGAAGGTTGGTCACACATGCCTTATTTCAGAAACACTAGATTGTTTATGTTGGACAAGCCTGTATTTTCTCTCAACCATTCTATTGCACATTTCATTGAGGTTTTCTTCTCACCCTTCTTAAATAAAATTAGTATTTTACTAATTGGGCTTAGACTATAAGGCTCAAATGTATTCTTTCTTGCTGCTTTAGGGCCCAAAACTGGATCCACACCCCCTAAATATGTATTCTCATTTAGCAAGACCAAAAGATGTTTAACCAACTGTCTATTATACTATACCTTGCATGTATCAAATAAGAGGTCCCTTTTGTACCCTTATGCCATATGTCTATTCTCTTCAACCCTTGTGTCACGCAAACCTTGTATAGCTCACGACCTAGGTTAGCTCCAATTTTGTTTCCCAATAATGACTGACACATGTTAGAAAATTGTCTTGAGTTGTTGTCGTCTTCCGGCGTCTCCTACACCGCCATCACTGATCACTAAGTTACTATCGTCAGGAGTTATAAATTGGTTGCTCCCATTCGTTCTTTCTTTTCGGTTCTCCCCTTACTTAACGATAACCCCTCATTTTTTCTTCAATGTAGCTACGTTGTCTTGGTTCTATTGTTATAAAATATTCATTTATGATCTCACTTGCGTCCTCGAACTAATTGTAGCCTGTATAGACAATCGTTTAAAATTTATGGTTAAATATGTTTTAATCCCTATAAATATACCAACCTTTTTATTTTAGTCCCTCTAGATTTTTTGTTAGACTTTTAGTCCCTCAAACAATTTCAATCTCTATTTTTTAGTCAATTAATGTCTAACCTTCATATTTTTTAATAAATTTTTTCATGAATGTGTAAAATAAAAAGGCAATTACTCCCAAAAAAAAATTCTATTTTTTTTAAAGAGATTCTCATAGTTTTTTTTTTTAAAAAAAAAATCACACTTATTAAGAATAAAGCATGAGAATTTGTAGCATAGTTTTTTGTGTTTTTATGGAATAAGTTTCATGGGAAAATGTAAAAACAATTTTCATTGACTATTGGTTAGGAAAAAAATGGAAAAGAGAGAAAATTAAATGTAATTTGCATTTAATTTCATGAGAATAAACAAAAAATTTTATTGAAAAAGATGATTTTTAAAAACAAAATAAGATTAGATAGAATAAAATTTGTCATTTTTGTAAATATTGTAGAATAAAGAAAATAAGTTTTTTTTGCTTATATTTCGGAACGGAGACCGTAACAATTAAGAATTTGTAAAATGCGATCAGTTATGTTGGGAAAATGTGTATGACACATAACATGTGTCAATTAGATGAATGTAGTGCCAAAATTTGATCTACTAAAACAAATGCAAGTTGAGCATGTCCATATTTGTCCCACAAGATTAAACTATTGACAAAATTAATTAACTAATTATTCTCCTAACAGTTGATTAGAAACAAAAACTAATCTATTAGCACTTACAGCATCTACACGCCACACAATCTATCCAAAACTAAAACCATTGGCTTTGACACTTTTTCTCTTTCTATCTTTCAGCGCCCACAGTCCCAAAAAATGAAAACCAGAAACCAGAAACCAGTTACCTGTTTTGTCCTAAAAACCACTTTCCATCTAATTCCCAAAAACCAGGAGCTTTTACACCATTTGTTTTTTCAAATAATATTCCAAAACCGCTTTTGAATAAAGACACACCATAATATGTGGCGATTCGACCGCACTCTGTCACCTGATCGTGTTTGCCACGCGCCTTACTCTTCTTTTCTTAATTTTTGTACCCATTTGCATGTACTTTCTGACACCCACCTCTCTTATTTTCTTTCATTTCACTTTCAACTTTTTTCCTAGTTTCTCTCTTGTGTTATAGATTCCATAATATGGTAATTTTTAAAGGGTGATTTCTATAGTGATAAAGGCAAGAACACAATCATGGTTAAATTTGAAATGGATGTAAAAGCTAAGCCAATTTAAAGATTCAAATAGAATACGTGTATGTTTGATTTCATCGGTAAGATCTATAATTGATTTTAGAGGAGTATGTAATTTCAACAACTATTTATGTAATAGATATTAATTTCATATTTACAATAATGAAAATACATCAACAAGTAAAAAGTTTCGCGAGTTTAATTCAATTGATAAAGATATTGTATGATATATGTATGAGTTAAAGTTCGAACTCTAAATCCTCTATTTATTCATCTTTAATAGGTAAAATTTTAACCACTAGACAACTCAACAAAAAAACATTACAACTTTAAGAGTGATGCACATATATTAATAAGATAGTACAATTAAACATAAACGATTAAAGTTGCATTAAAAATAAAAGATAACAATGATTTTGAACAATTTTTTTTTGCAAATATAATAAATATTTAAGACGAAGGAAATACTTTGTACAAAAAGATATTTAAACAAATTCAACATTTTTTTTTTGACGTTAACACCTCCGTTTCTCAGGAGAAAATGATTATAGTAATCTGAAGTTCGATCTGATGTAAAAATAGTCTAATAAAAAATTGTTTCACATAAGAATTGAATTTGAGTCTTTTCAAATAATATGTCTTAAAACTCATTTACCACTTGAACTCAATTGATTGGTTAAATTCAACAAAATTTTGTTTTACAAGATTCATTTTTCTACAAAATTTTCTAATTTTTTTTACTTCTTAATTAATTTTACAATTTTATTTGAATCAATGTGAATTGACTGTGAATCTCCTCTTCTTCTATGCAAGTTACAACTTGCAAGCCACGACACAGTAATGTTGTAGTGCTAAATAGCTGGCTCTTGAAGGTCACTCCACGTCATCTACCATCCCAATAACAAAGGGATAAGTGTCCTATGATTGGAAGTTAATCACACGCACTTATCATGAGAGTGGTTATTATTTATCTTGTTCCACAAATTTGGTTGTTTACTTGTACAAACCCCAACCTCCCTGAATGTGGAAAAACCATGGTTTTTATAGTAACACAACAATACAACACATACACAAAAGTAGTACTATAAAACAAAATAAAAACTATTGTTAAGAAACAACTGCGTTCCCCACAATCTAGTACCTGAAAATCCATTGGCTTTCTCTCTCTTTCTCTCTCAACACACATCAAATACAAATATATACCCTTCTTTCCCATATTTTTCATAGACACAATCTTAGCCTTCATCAAAGTCTAATTTTTCTTCTCTAAACTCTAAATCTCTTATTTTCTCAATTGGGTCTTTGAAAATTTTCATTCATTAAAAATGCGGATGAGTTGTAACGGTTGTAGAGTACTAAGAAAAGGTTGCAGTGAAAACTGTAGCATAAGACCTTGTTTGCAATGGATCAAAAGCCCTGAATCACAAGCTAATGCCACCGTGTTTCTTGCAAAATTCTACGGTCGTGCCGGTCTCATGAACCTTGTTAACGCCGGTCCCGAACATCTTCGTCCAGGTTCGTAAAAAGTGACACTAATAACTATTTTACAATTTTTACTGCATGTTTAGATTGACGGTGGCTTTAACAAAATTACTTATATAATTTTGTTAAATCTCGTTTATCCATACATGCAATTAGACACACATATATCTATGTAAGAAAAAGTTGGACCAACAAAAGTTGATATATCTGATATACCTGATGTCGAAATTTTCTTATATCACTAGTTTTTTTTTTTTGACAACTTTTATAATTAAGAAACAAGTTATTGATATTTTTTGTTTTTTATTTTGCAGCAATTTTTCGTTCGTTGTTGTACGAAGCATGTGGTCGAATAGTGAACCCAATTTACGGTTCAGTCGGTTTATTATGGTCCGGAAGCTGGCAGCTATGTCAAGCCGCGGTGGAAGCCGTTTTAAAAGGTGCACCGATCACACCAATAACTTCGGAAGCAGCTGCTAACGGGAGGGGCCCACCACTCAAAGCCTATGACATCCGCCATGTGTCGAAGGAGGAAAACTCGGCCGCGTCTACCGAGTTAACTCAACAACGAGTTAAGACTCGGTCGCGTAAGCGGTCGAGTTTAGCCAAGCCGAAAATACAAGAGGAAAAGAGTAGTAATGATAACAAGGGATTTGAATCCGGTTCAACTGAGCCGACTGGTTCGGTTGAACCGGTTGAAGAGGTGATGAACCGGTCAGCGAGTCATGAGTCGTCGATTAGCCACCAGTCTGAGGCGGTTGCGGTGGTGGATGGAGAGAGTAAAGATAGTGAGAGTGAAACTTCGATGATCTTATTTAGAGATGAACCGGAGTTGGACCGGAAAATGAAGCCGGCTGATCGAACCGGTGAGTGTGGAGAGGAAAAGGTTGGTTTGGAGCTGACTCTTGGGCTTGAACCGGTTTCACGTGTTTATCATGTGGTTCCTGTGAAGAAAAGAAGAGTTGTATTGAAGGATTGTGGTGTTGGCTCATGGAATGTGGAGTTAGGGCTTCAATATCCGGCTTAGACCGGGTTTGACTTGGTTCAGTTTCGGTTCAGTTTTGACTTAAGCGGCTTTCTCTCATTCTCTCATTTGTACAAGAGACAAGAGATTATCAGAACCGTTTCTTGTTTAGTTTTTAATTAGAACCTTTTAATAACTTTTTGGTGTTTACATTTTGGGTTTAATTAGCTTTTTCTATTTATCAGAAAATGTGAATCTGTCCAAACTATGTAGATGAGAAAGTACATTTGGAAATTGAAAGTTGTTACAACTTACAAGGGTCCATTGATGCATCATCATGCATTTTGATTTTTTTTTTTGTTTTTGAAAGAATGCATTTTGAATTTTTTATTACTCTTTATTCATAAGATAGAAAAGAAAAGACTAACAAAATGAGGTGATATAATAATTTACATTTGATTGTTATGAAATTATTATGAGGTATGTATCCGTAAGTTTAACTTAGTTAGTAAGGACAATGTAATATATGTAAGGTTTAAAGTTCGTATCGGCCATAAAAATAAAAAAAAAGTATTGAGGTGCATGTTTATGTCAGTTTTTGGGGTGAATTTTCATGTTTTTGGTTTCTTCGGGATGAAGCAATTGTGGTTGAAGAGTCGTGATTGAGAGAAACATTACCTTTTCCTAGTAAAATTTGTACCAATGCATTTAATCAAAGAAATTTGATTCAAATGTTTGGATGATTTGGCTTCAAGATCTCAAATACTAGCTTTTAATATTTGAACTTTATAAGGGGATTCATAGAAACTTTCATCTCAATGCAAGTAAAGCAAAGTTTGTAACTAATAGAGCAAAACAAAAACGAATATTTGTGCAAATAATATTTTACAATGCAAAAATCACATGCATTCTTATGTGTGGAAGCAACGAAGCCAATTGAACAATGCAATCAAAAGTAAAGCAAAAATCAATATTTCAACTTAGACCAATTTTGTCTTACCTGTTATCAACTTTACTCTCTGTTATTTTTATTTCAACTTATACCCCTACTTCTAAATCACAATTTCACCCTAATTATTTTGCTTTATTTCTTTACGGGAGATACATCTTATTTTTCTTACACTCGTTTAAAAATATAATACCTATTCCCAGCTCCATTCTCAATAATTGTTTTCACATGAAAACACTCCCTTCCAAATTGAAATTTAAAATCATTTTTAAAAAAATAAAAAATTCAAAAAAAAATACTATTTTTATATTTAAATAAGGGTAGGGACAATGCATCACAATATATGAAAGGTCAGGGTTCAAACCCCGGCCACCACAAACAAATAAGAGTAACCGTTGTTTCAGAGCACTGGTTAAGAAGTCAAATATAGTAATATTTGCATTAAATGCTTAAATAATGATCCAAAAAGGGTAATATTTGCAGTTAAAGTTGTTTAATCAATGCATTAAATGCTTAAAAATATATCCCTTTTTACTTAAAATTTTCTCTTTTGACTTCCTTAACCGGTGCATGAGGCATTTGTTACATTACCCTTTAAATAATATGAATTTTTCAAAATGAAATGAAATAACATTCCTGTTTTTTTATGGTGGCCGGGGTTCGAACCCCAAATTGTTATTAATAAAACACGTTCTTTGAAAATAAGCAATATCACTTGGTTCATTTTCTGTAGAAATAAATATCTTTCATAAAAAATATTAAACGTACATCATCAAAATTCATGATATTGGTAATATACTTATTAAAGTCATCATTATATTGATGGTGCTTGGAAGGGATCTGGTACTTTTGCAGGGTGTGGAGGGCTTCTTCAAGACTCTGATGGCAGATGGATCAAAGGCTACTTCAAGAAGACTGGAATGTGTGATGCTTTTCATGCTGAAATGTGGGGCATGTACCTAGGTTTGGACTTGGCGTGGAGGGAGAATACCACTCATCTTATAGTGGAGAGTAACTCAAAGATCTTGGTTGACATGATTACTGGAAATTGTAATTTTGGTGGAACGACTCCTACCTTGGTTATATTAGACAACTTTTGAGTTTGAGTTGGACTGTCAAAATTACTCATATTTGGCGTGAAGGCAACATAAGTGCAGATTGGCTTGCTAATTTTTGCATTTCGATGGATTTTAGATTTTCATATTCTGGAGAATCCCCCTAGTGAGCTTCAAAGTTTTTTGTTTGATGATATTTACGGGGCTTGCATGCCTAGGAACATCCGTTTAATTTCTTAGTTTTCTTTCTGTTTGGGCTTTGGCCCTCTTTTGTACAAAAAAAAAAAGTCATCATTATTAGTTGAGTGAAAAAAATTCATCATTATTGAATGTTTAACAAGTTTGAGTTAAATATTAAATGAGTTAGAAATCCTGAATTTAAACTCAAATAAATGAGTAAATATGGATTTAATAATTAACTATCAACATTTTTTGATTTTTTTTTAAATTACAAAGAAAAATGAAATATTTATTTTGATAAAAAAAAAACAATTTTGTAACGAAAACTAAAACAACCAGTTTTCTACTTGTTCCAAATCTATAAATCTATCAAAACTAGGTGATTTGTACAATTTCAAAAAATAGTACATTGGATTTTTATTATTAGGGTTAATTATTGAAATTGACCATGTAATATATGTGAAGTCTGAAAAATGATCATGTAAGATAAATAACACATATTCTAATCCTGTAATTTGAGATTCTTATTATTTTTGACCTTATAATATAGTTGGAGTCCAAAAAAGCTATTTAGAGGTTGAATTTTTTCAGGCATGTTAGGACGTTAAAATATTACATTACTAAAAAATTAGAAATTTTCAAATAAGGAAGAATTAATATAAATTTTTAAAGCGTCAAAAACTCAAAAAACAAAATAATGAAAACCCCAACCTAAAAATCAAATTTTGAGCTGATTATTTGCAAGGACATCTATAGAAATACATAAAAAGGATATGCAAAATTTCATAGCATTTCAAAGATGTTTCAATTTTTCAATCAAAACGTGCGAAATTGCAATTTTGTTCCGAGCAAGCGTATACTCATGGTTAGAACATCATAAGAACCTTCACCATGAAATTTTGAAGTTTTTAAACGATATACGAATTAATTATGAATTGTTTAAGAAATTCATAATTATGATGAATAAAAATTCATAATAAATCCGTCCTAGTCGGGAAAATCTTTTTTTTTTTTTTTTTTTTGTTTGTGTGTGTGTGTGTATGTAAAGCCATGTTTTAACATCCTAAAGATGGCTGAAAAAAATCATGAAAAATTCAATATCTAGATCATGTATTTTACATGGTCAATTTAAACAATGAACCCTTATTATTAATATCCATCCAAGTTATAGTAAATATTTGAGAGCAATCCTATCCATTGGTATTTATTAACTTTAAATCAATGGTCATTGTTAAATTGACCTAAGATAGGGAAATATGCCAATTTCCCCATGCTAAATGCTGCCCTCATTCAAAGGGAATAAAAGACTCATTTGAATAGAAATAGACACAAAAGTAAATAATAGATTCAACAATTATAATTTTTCTTTTCAAAGATTTTTGTGTCTATCACTTTATACAAATGACACTAATTTTCTATTTTGATTTTTGAAAAAATATAGAGGATTGTAACTCACTTTAACGATATAAAAAAAATGCTAGATTGTGTGTTGAGTGCATACACCTTAGGATTGAATACCCCACTTGTTAAGGTTCTTCCACATAGCTGATAGCTTTGATCGTAATTCAAAAACAGTGAAATGGGTGGAACCCTATGGCCAAATGACTCTAACATGCAGATTATGCTTGCATGCCTCAATACTAACAACATATTCCTCCTCAGGAATTGGTATAGCAAAGTTATTATCACCTTTTAAGACCGATTGGGGAAGCTGAGAGGTGGGTATATCACAAAGATTTGATAGGGCTTGAGCAAAGGTTCTGGTTTGCTTTTGTATGTTCTGAGGTGGTGTTTTGGTTAGATCTAAACCATTTGTGCCATTCTGAAGGCATTTCCATGGAATAATGGTTGGTGGGTTAGGGTTTCGAAGGTTTAATGTTTTATCTGGGTTAGGGTTCATGTTGGAGGGTGCGATTTTTTCTAGGTTATTATTGGTATCGGTTTGAATCGTAGCATTTTCACATTAATATTTCCATGGAATAATGTTGAAGAAAGCAAACTTGGGTGGCAAATGAACAATAATATTTCTCCATAGCATTTTCACATTTTTCCAATCGTTTTCTAAAGAAGTGATTGTTATTACGACAAATAATCAAAAAATTGATTATGCTTTTTCATAAAGTCTCTAAACAATAATATCTAAATTATTGAATGTAAAAATCATTTTTTAATCTATAAAAAACGAGTCATATATTTAATTTACATTTAGTGAAAATAAGTTTATGATGTTCACGTGCTTTCATCTTACACTGGGTCTATTTGATGCAATAAAATTATCTTGTATAAGTTTATCTTTTTTAGGTAATCCAATGAAGAATGCCAATTGTTTATGCACATTTTCACTCTCATATTAACATTTATGTTTTATTTTTACAAAACTCATTTTCCTACCTAGCATGAACATCTTAACAAATAATTCATATCTACTTTGATTTTATCGTCCAAATATTTTATTTATTTGCTTTTATTACTTTCTAATTTTATTTTAACATAATTTATTTATTTAAATTTTAATATTTACAAGGAAAGGCTCTCTCTATCTATCTCCTTCTCTCTCTATATATACACAGTAGAAACTCTATAAATTAATAATGTCAGGACCGGAGAAATTTATTAATTTAGAGAGTTATTAATTTATCGATAAATTAATAATTATTAATTTAAAGAGTTTTTAAGTAATTATACAGTACATA
>Ga0228711_1007810_pt1 | contig 15344 bp, 7 predicted proteins | sample MedpolnodulmetaG_2_FD_177996 | JGI IMG/M metagenome (GOLD analysis project Ga0228711, IMG submission 177996) | Root nodule microbial communities from Medicago polymorpha collected in Santa Monica, California, United States - brown nodules | ecosystem: Host-associated > Plants > Roots > Nodule...
GTAACTTACAATACGTTGGTCTTTAATGCTGGGAGTGATGAGTTGGTAATTGTCAGAAGAATTGATGATAGGTGAAGGAATTAATGGAGCTCCTACAACACCTAACAAAAGCTGAATCTCTGAGTTTCTTCCTCCAAACACTGCTGTCATGGAAGCAGCTTTTGCTTCTGCTGCGTTTGGCTTCATCCAAAACTTCACATTCTGCCAAGCTTTCATTGTTCCACTCTTATGTGTAAAAATTTCCTCTGGTATAGGAACTTCAAGCACTGTTTCAAGACCATCTTCTCTATCAAGATTAGGGCTAAGCTTCTTCATAGAAAAAAAAAAAAAAAACCACAGAATTTAAGAATAATAAGAAAGTTATAAGAGAAGAGTAAGAATTTAGAAGGAGTTGGAAATATAGAAATTTAGAATGCAAGTTGTATAGTAATGTATGAGAGTATGAAAGTTTGTGAAAATATTGATAAACAAAACTATAGGTGGGACCCTCTTTGTAACGTGGTCTGATATATGTTTATGTCGTGTATGCACGCTTTGGTTTGTGATTTCACATTTTTACACTAACTTAATATAATGGACTGACTTAAAATATGGTTTTGTTATAATAATATTAAATTGTTGTTGATTGATGGTGACTTTACTTGTCTTTCTATTTAATTTCAGGTTAATGTGTCAATTTTGTTTTCCTTTAAAGGGTTTGTGTTAAGTAAAGTTGTTAATTGAATGTGTAGTGCAAATAGTACCCAAAAAATATGTGTGTAGGGCAAAGTTACTGTTTTGTGGAATAATTTAGGTGTGCTGTTAAGTGTGAAAATAATGATTGTTTTGACACTTTTTTTGAAGGTGTCATAAATGTGATATGATAGTACGATGAAGAAAAATGAAAGGAGTAACTAAGCATTTTCAGTATTTGAAATTCTAAGGCTGGAACAATTTATTCTACAAATTTAAATTTTGAATGCAACTTTGATCTCTAACTTTTAGAAACTTACAATTTTAACCCCATACATTTATAAAAAGTTGTAAAATTTTTAGAAGATGTCGCATGTCAAAAATAAGAGGCCAAATTGCTATTTTTTTTAAAAGTAAAAGGCCAAAAGTACATTTTAAAAAATAGGAGGCCAAAATTGATATTTTTTTGGGGTCAAAATCGCAAGTTTTTAAAAGTTAAGGACCTAAAATGCATTTAAACCAAAAAATAATAAGTTTTTTTTCTTCTTCATATTAACTTGAATAGTATCTTGTTTCGTCAATATAAGCATAAAATCGTTCCTGTGAACTTAGCTAAGTTGGTAGGAACAATGCATAATATATGCAAGGTCCGAGATTCAAATACCGGCCACCACCAAAATATAAACACAAAATCTTTATAATTCTGGTGCTAAATTTAAAAACAAAAAACAAAGACTCAATTGGTCGGCATTCTTAAATTTTATAAATTTAGATTAGATGACTAAATTAACCGACCATTTCAATTTAAAGGTCTAAAAACTAATTTACTCAAAGAAATTGAAAAAATGTAAAAATGTTATTTATTATATCACACATTGTCACTGTCTTGTGCTATTCTTCATTACCAAGCTGGAAAAAGAGAGGCATCAAGTCCCTACTAAGTTTGGTACTTTGTTAGTCTTTCACATCAGAATTCAACATATTGTGAGTGCTAATTTTCTGTTCAATTTGTGTCTCCTAACAGAGTGAGTCAAATTCATTATCACTTTGTTTAGTAACAAAGATAAGATGAACAATATGATTCAGGTGGAATGGACTATCTACTCAACCTTGAAGCTTTGATAACTTCAGGGTATAAATTTCATTAATTTTGATTTTTGAGTGATGCGAACCTTCTTATTTACCCAATCAAATGACATAAATTTTAGTCCAAATAGCTGCTAGGAATTTGAGAAGTATTAATTAATATCACAAAATTATAGTCCATTCTTTTTCTAGTCGTGCCTATTGGGACTATGCTTTTTATTTGACTCATTTGGACCATGTTTGAGAGTGGATGGAATCCATGAGGTTTTATATATAAGTGATTTTTTTATTTATAAAATTTATTGAATAATTGATGTATCTATATTAATCATTTGATGAATGAGATCAGATGAAAAAGTATACCACGAGGTTAGAGAAGCGTTGAAAAGGATGAGTAGTGGCAAGGTAGCTGGGCCGGACAACATACCTATCGAAGTGTGGAAGAGTCTTAGCGATTGAGGAATTGTGTGGCTCACAAAACTTTTTAACGAGATTATGAGAACGAAGAAAATGTTGGACGAGTGGAGAAGAAGCACTTTAATCCCAATCTATAAGAACAAGGAGGATGTACGAAATTGCGCGAATTATAGGAGAATTAAGCTAATGAGTCATACCATGAAGTTATGGGAAAGGGTGATTGAACGAAGACTGAGAAAGGAGACTCGAGTTACGGATAACCAAATTGGTTTTATGCCTGGGAGGTCGACTATGGAAGCGATCTACTTACTTCGACGTGTGATGGAGCAATATCGGGCGGATAAAAAAGACTTACACTTAGTTTTCATTGATTTGGAAAATGTGTATGATAGAGTTCTTAGAGAGATTTTGTGGAAAGCCCTGAAGAAGAAAGGGGTTAGGATTGCCTATATTAGGGTTATCAATGATATGTATGAGGGAGCTTCAACTAGTGCGAGGACAAAGGATGGGTCTACCGAGGATTTTCCCATGACAATAGGATTGCACCAAGGGTCAACCCTAAGTCCTTATCTTTTTACTTTAGTTTTGGATGTACTGACGGAACACATTCAAGAGTTAGCACCGAGATGTATGCTTTTTGCAGATGATGTAGTCTTGCTTGGTGAGTCGAGGGAGGAATTGAACGGGAGGCTAGAGACATGGAGGCAAGCCTTAGAAGCGTATGGTTTCCGCTTGAGTAGAAGCAAGACAGAGTATATGGAATGTAACTTCAGCAGAAGAAGAAGTAGATCAACCTTGGAGGTGAAAGTTGGAGATCATATCATACCCCAAGTTACACGGTTTAAATATCTTGGGTCCATAGTACAAAATGATAGAAGCAGATGTAAGCCATCGTATTCAAGCTGGGTGGTTGAAATGGAGAAGAGCCTCAGGTGTTTTGTGCGATAAGAAAGTACCACTTAAGTTGAAAGGAAAGTTCTATCGGACATCAGTCAGACCGCCGATGTTGTATGGTACGGAGTGTTGGGCAATTAAGAGTCAACACGAGAATCAAGTAAGTGTAGCAGAGATGAGGATGTTGCGTTGGATGAGTGGTAAGACTAGACATGATAGGATTATGAATGACACCATTAGAGAGAGAGAGAGAGAGAGAGAGAGAGAGAGAGAGAGAGAGAGAGAGAGAGAGAGAGAGAGAGAGAGAGGGTTGTAGAGAGAAGACCCGTAGATGCCGTGGTAAGAAGAGTAGATCAAATGGATGATAGTCAAGTTAAAAGAGGTAGAGGAAGACCTAAGAAAACTATTAGAGAAACCATTAGGAAGGATTTAGAGGTCAATGAGTTGGATCCAAATTTGGTTTATGATAGAACACTATGACGTCATTTGATCCATGTAGCCGATCCCACTTAGTGACATAAGGCTTGGTTGTTGTTGTTGTTGTAATATATATGATTTCCTCCGTTCCTAAATATATGTCGCAATTTGACCATGTACAATATTCAAATAATATGTTTTGATCATATTTTTTAACTAATATATAAAGACAAATGTTAGTATATAATATATTGTTCAATTTATCTTGATGAATATTTTCAAAATATCAGTTTTTATAATTTTTTGTTATAGAGAATTAAATATATTAATTGTTAAAATTGTGCGTTAATATGTGTAAAATAGTCAAATACGACATATATGTAGTTAATTACCTTAGTATTTATGTATTCTTAAAGAGAAAAATGTACACTAACTTGATTTAGGTTATTTCGGTTCATACCTAATTGAAATCTTATTTTTATGATAAACTAATTGAGAACTTTGTTTTAGACAAATACATGAGCAAATGGTCAATCAATTTTCGTAATGCATGTGACTTACCACATAGACCTGACATAAGGATTCTATAGTGAAAGTAAGGTGGTCCTATCTAGCAAAAGTAGAAGAAGAGGCATGGGTGAGAGTGACTGAGGTCGAGCAACAGAGCTACAATTTAGTCTAAGTCTTTTTAGGTTGGACTAAGATGTTTTTAGATCCATTTAACCATCAAAGATTCAAAGAATATGATATGAGGTTGCATCCAAAGAAAAAGAAAAGAAATTAAAGCAGCACTATGAGACTAGCAAAGGGTTTAAGGTTGAGGCTTTCAGTCGGTCGCTTCGCTAGTATTTTGGTTTAATGTTGCTCCTCTAGATTCTGGTTGTTTCATCTGTGTTGCTTTGTTCTTTTTCTTTGTTTTTTTCTTTTCTTTTATCCTCGAGGGTTTTGGTTTATGTCCCCCCTCTCTTTTGTACTTTTTTTTTCTATCTATATATTTCAAGGTGCTGCAGATGGAGATCCCTCTGCACCCTTTATTTTGCTTAAAAAAAAACTAAGTATATGTTTGGTATTATGGTGAGTGTGTCTGAATCACGACGACCCTTCGTGATTTTGTAGAAGGTACACAATGTAGTTTTTGAAAAATCATGATGGATCGTTGTGATTCTGACATACTCACCTTGATACCAAACATGTACTAAAGAGAGAGAAAAAAATTAGAATACATATTATCAAAACATGATGAGAATGTTGATGTTAATTTGAATAATTCACTTGATAATGGAGATGATAATCTAGAGGATAATGTTAATGACTACAATGATGATATATTTGATCCAACAAACCGAGATGCTTTTGATCCTAAACTTATTGATTTACGAGGATTATATATATTCTTTTTTATAAGTTTTTGATGTTATTTATAATTAAAGTAAATGTTAATTCTTTTTGATCTTTTTTACTTCTTTTTATTAACGGTCTAAATTTTAAGATTATAATATAACCTCCGGACAGCTATAGATCTGACTTGAAATTTGATTATTCTTTTATCATGTCATATTTGAACCTTATAAAATGTGGGAGGTAAGAGACAAAATTGAGTTGCAAAATGTTTGTAGGGTCGTTAAATACTGTTATTTTAATTATATATCTTTTTTTTTTTTATCTATTAGTACGCTAAACACTGCACCAACAAATTTTTAAATTTGAGTGAGTTCAATTTAACCAACCTTCAACCAAAGTTTTCTTTTAACTAATTAATTAAAGACGGTGCAGAAAAATTGGAATACTTCACTCCACATGTCAAATTCGGCTAGTACCATAAACAATGACACATATAAATTTCTCTTTTCAATTCATATATAACAATTAACAAATTCCTCTAAATAATTTCAAACTATAGATAAGAATCAAAGATCATGGCTATCCATGATACACTACCACTTAACTATAGGACACAAAGATGCATGTCCCATACCAAATAAGATGTGCATTATTCAACCGACATTCTTATTGTAATTGTAATTAAACTGAGAAAATCCAACGGCCATGCCCACGGTTGAAGAGAGATGCTATAGTTAGGAACAAATGAATCTATCTATTATATCTCCAAAGGGCAAGGGGGCATAACCATGTGAGATGTACCCTGATTTTGTTTCTGTTCATTGATCTACATATCAATAATGTGGCCCATAAGTTAAGCAACACGTATCTTGTTGAGCTGACTAGGATGTACTAACCAACAAAATTTGGTTGTTGTCGTTTCCTATCATGCCATGCACGTTCTCATCAACAAATGGTTTATACTCTTTATTTGTTTTGGGATGCAATATTACACTCATTGTCACAATTAATAACTTCAAGAATCTTTTTAATTATATATTTTTGAGGTACACAAACAATTATCCATCTTGCAATATGGTTTCTATGGCTACATTATTTCTTAAGATGTTGTCTTGTCCCTTATGGAATCTAATTTCTTAGATTACAAAAAATGCGTAACACACGGAGCAAATATCTACATGCACCAAATAATACATTGTACATATGCTACTATTTTTTTCCCTCCTAGAAATGAATATTATGATTGAAGGCATTCTTATCCGTGTAAAATCTATAATTGTACTCAAAGTAATTAGGAATATCCCATATTAACTTCAAATTGAAACAAAGAAAAGTAGTTTATGATGTTAAGCAATCAAGCATGATTACAAATTGACATTTACTTCATTAAAGGGAGATAAGTTTATGTAATTAATCTTCGTCAAAAAAAGAAGTTTATAATTACTCTTTGAAAGTGCAGTCGCATGTTATAATAATAACAACCTAATTTCAGTGGTCTAGCTAGTTGAAGAGTTGTCTATCAGTGCCATTAATTTCTGTTACTTATCATGACTGAGCAAATAATGAGATCATTCATAGATGGTGGGTTAATTTTTTTTTTTTTTTTTTTGGGTTAAGCAATGATATTGAACTTCATTTACAATAGGTTGATGATATTTCATTAACAGTGCGGTACAGATGCAAAGGGTGGAAACTTCAACTTCAAACTATTAGGTTCGTAGAAAAAAACTTCAAACTGTTGACGATCGATATGGGAAATATCTATGGGAGAATCCGACATTAGACTCATAAGTATAGTTGTTAAAAGGATTATTCTTACATTGTCACATGACCAAATACAAATTTCTTAGGCATGCTCACAAAATATAAATTTCATATCTTATTCTTTTAGTTATTTCAAAAGTAATAACAAAGTTAATTTTATATTTTACTTTAATGTGAGTGTATAAACTTGTGCCCATAATCTTGTGACTATGGAAGACCTGCTTTAACAATGAGTCCAATCTAATTGTCCCGTATTTCAACATTGGTTGGTTGTAGAAAGACAAACACAAATGATAATGAGAGTTTCTTTATACTAGTAGTGTGTTATCTAATACACCCTTCAGATACTATTATTATAAGCAAAAATTTACATTTTAAATCATTCATTAAATGATGTATATGGTGTATAATAAAGACTACATACATCATGTAATGAATGAATGTAAAATGTTGATTTTTGCTTATAATAATGACCGGAGGGTGTATGACCATTTTACCTCCGCTCAAATTTTACAATCGGAAACGTATTTGACATTTTTTTAGATTATAAAAGTCAAATTATATTTACCCAGTTTTGATCATATTCAACCAAACTTACTAAAATGACATAATTTAAAGTGACATAATTTAAAACACACAACCAAATTTAATAATTCAACACAATTTATTAATCGAATTCGATTTCATTATATATTTATATTAACAAAAATGTTTGACAACTAAAGTTAAATCTGTAGTACAAGAAGATGGAGGAGAAGGAGGGAGAAATGTGCCCTCGGAAGAATTTGGGAACACCAGATGACTAAGTAGGAGAAGGTGAAAATTAATTTGAATAATCCTAAATCCAAATCGATATGAAATTAAAGATATAGATGAACAACTTCTCTTTAACCATTCATACTAATCCTTCAAGATGACACGAAAGTCTTTGTTGACCCTTTGTATGAAAGACCAACATTAAAATCATGATACCATAACAATCTCAAAAGAAAAATAAGAAAGAAAAGAGAAAAAGGAAGATAAATTTTCAAATAAAGAATATTATGGAAAAAATAAAGGTTATTTATAGGAAAAGTCGAACATGGATTTTATCTACGATCAATCCAAACATGTAATACACTCAATAAAATATATAAATTAAATATTTGACCTTCCAAACATTGCTGACAAAGTCATTGTCTAATTTATGTAGTGTTTTAGATTATATAATCCAAACGCATGCCCAATAATAATCTGGATTATTAAATCATAAACATGCCTAAATTGTGTTAAAACTTATACTTACGAGGGTTTGACATGTTTTAGATTATATAATTAAACACAACAACAAGAAGATAATTCAACCACAAAATACAACATAAAACAACATAAGTAAACACAACAAGATCATGGACCAGTCAAATTAATTTTTTCATCTGGTATATCCATGCAAGCCATGATTTCTTCACTTAATTGAACATGCCGATATATAGAAGGCTCTTTACATCGTGGACCACATAAAATGTAGGTACAATGTGAACCATAGAAAAATCTTGTATTTGACTGGTTCAGATTATATGATCCAAATTATGTTAGACCCTCCAAAGCACAAGTTTTAACATAGTTGTCTTCATATAGAGGGTCAAAAGAGGTCTTCATATCAGTAGTTGCGGAGTTAGTATGAATGCTCAAAAGGAGTTTGCTCATCTCCATCTTTGTATTCAAATTAGTTTCCACCTTCTCTTACAACATCATCTTGTGTTCTCAAATTCTTCGAAGGGTGCATTAGAGGGATCACAATCTTTCACCCTCCATCTTCTTGTGCTACATATTTAGTTTTAGTTTCCAAACATTTTCTACTACATAGCATTATGGTATTGTAAATGTGTTATGGAATCATGTTCGTTTAATAAATTGTGCTAAATTATTAAATTTTGTTGTCAATTTTAAATTATGTCATTTTAATACATTGAGTTGAATCTAAATAAAATTGTCTCGGATTTTATAATCCAAAAGAAGTCACATACACTTCAGATTATAAAAATCTTAACGGAGATAAAACACAAATCAGAGGGGACGTGGGAAGAAAACACAAGGTGAAAAAAGAAACACTAAAATAACCGGTCAAATTTGGGGTGACCCTTTTTTTGTTAAAAAATGTCCCATAATAGTACATACATTTGTTATTTGAATGATCTGCAGAGTAGCTTTTTTTTTTTGAGGGAATCTGCAGAGTAGCTTTGATAAGTTATTATTTATGAATAGCTTTATTGATAATATTTGCGTGATACAATTTTATTTTCTGGTTTATAACAGTTAAAGCTCTGGAATAGGGATGGTAACTGGATCCAGATTTGATGGGCATCCGCAAAAAATACCCGCAATGGGTAGGGTAAAACTCCGCTTTTATGGGTATGGCCTTGAGTCCGGGTAATTACCCACAAATTTAGATGGGTAAGGGTGCGGGTAAGGACACTATACTACCCAGCTCCGCAACCCGCATATGCATATTTATATAATATAATAAATATTTTATTTATTTTTTGTGTACAATTATCTAATTTATTTAGCTATTTAAACATAAACCTAAACCTAAGAATTAATACGGTAATTGTTTCATCCTTACCTTCATAAGCTCACGAGCTACAAATTTATGATTTAAATCAATTTGATGTTTATTTTAGCATGCACTTTTTATATGTATTTTGAATGTTTTTATTTTAATTTTCGTGGAATATTTTGGATATTTTTTTTATTTGGCTAAATACTTCGATTTCTACTATTTTATAAGTTGGTTTAAAAAAATTTGGATCATAGTTTTATTTCAATTGTGATGTTTTTTTTATTGTCTTTATAATTAAATGCGGGTAATGGCTACGGATATGGGCACTTAGGTGCCCATAGGGTATGAGGAATGACACTAAAGTTGTTATCTACGAAGATACGAACATTTTTTACAAACGCGGATATGGGAAGGGTACTATAGTACCCTACCAATTGCAATCCCTACTCAGAAAATTGAATGTGAGAAACCATTCTCGAATCAATATCTCCATGCAAATTTTCGAAAAAATAATATTAGCAGCAACTTTGACAATATTATCCAATTTAAACTTTATTAATAAAAATATATAAACTTAAAAAGAAATACATTTAGCTAAAACCTTTTTAATTGATATGCTGCACCATCAATATAAAAAGTTTTACAAATGCAAAAAAAAAAAAAGAATTAAATGGGCCAGGCTGATCTGTTGGCCCACACAGCCTGTAGTGTGTTAATAATTTGTAGATTGTTATTTTTCTCACCCTATGAATTCCTCACGCTTCCTAATCAGGTTTTAAAAACCGAAATGTTTTTAACATGTTTTGGAGGTTTTTATGGGGTGTTTATGCCATTCGGATTCTATAATCCAAACCGCATGGGGCGCGCAAGAAGCTCATAGGGTGGGATTGGCCCGTATTTGCACTTTAACTTCTAAGCTTATTTTATTGTTAATTCTTCCTTAATAGAAGTATCAAACAAAAAATCTCCTACCATTTCCCTACACCTTAATCTTTGTTAACCCCTCTTCTTATATTACAAAAAATATATATTACATATAGCACCAGATCCCTTGTTCATTAAAAATGAAGCATTCAAGCTCCATAAAGAGAAGGGGGAAAAAGAGGGAAATAAAATTTATATGTTTGCTTCATTTCCTCAACACAATGTATAGTCTCAATTTTTTTTTCTCTCTACATGTGAATCCATTCATAACCCAAATGAGAAGACAATAAGAAGCAGTTGAGACAAGGAAACTAAGTTATAACTATAATAACAGTTCATAATGCTGTTCCTGCATGTTGTGAAAAATATGAGAGATATTTCCTAAATTATGTTTGGAAGCCGGTTACATTGTTAACCAACAACAAAAATATTTTTGCAGCATTGACCCTTCTTGTTACTTTCATGAAAATATCAATTGTCTTGTGTGAAGAGTAGAGACGCATGAATTGAACTTGGTACCCGTGTTTATAATGGTCACAGATTTGGCTACAAATCCTCAATCATCTTACCTTCTATATCCTGAAGTTATAGGATTTCAGGAATGTAAATAGAAGCGAAGAAGCCAGGATATGACAAAGGCAATAACCATACAAGCAAGGAGGAAATTCAAGAACCGGTGGAGTAGGCGTTGATTTTCTACCGGTGGGGAACGTCCAGTTGGTGGTAAAACGGATGCATCATTAGCTTCACTCCACTGTTCTGTCATTTCAACTTCAACTATACCAGATACATTTCTAGCAATGGATCCACAGATTTCACAAGTTCTGTAAATTGTACATGTAAATTTTTTGATATTGCCATTGCCAAAAAAATAAAAACAGTTAACTTTAAAAGAAATTTAAACATACATGTATACAAGTAATCCAATTAGAAGTATTTGTAGCAGTACAAGGATGGTTTGGTGGTTGGGGTGGGGGACTGGAGTGATAATGAGGTCGATAGTTCAATCCTCACTTCCAGCATAAATAACTAACAGTACTAACATTTGTCCGTCTAAAAAAAATAGCAGTATACCAACAACATGTGCTGTTAAGAAACGAATATAATAGATTGAGATGCAATACTACAATCTATACATCAAAGTTCCCTTGATGATCCCAACCAACATTTGTCACTTTTTCTACCTTTGGACTTGACCAATTACTGATCAAACTCACACAGAAAAACTGTTTAAAATCACAGTTCATGCTTGAATTCACATTAGTAAGAATTCACATACTATGGCATGTTGAAAGAAAACTATTGATCTTGAGCAATATTGTACCATCAAACAGGTAAAGCCATGTGAATTAATCCAGCCAATATAAAAAATTCAGCCACAAGAGTTTCCAAGATGTTTTCCAAATTCACATGAATCAAAAGGTTACTCTTTTTTTTCTATGGTCCAACTTTTATGTGATAGTTGGCCAGTCTAATAAATAAGATAATGACCAACAGATTAGAGTAGTTTAACAGAGCAGAGTGCACAATTGGTCAACTCCAAACCCAAAATGGAATATAAGAATTAAGAAAAAAAGAAACGACATTATCAATTTTCAGACTTTCTAGCAATTGAATCAATCTGCTTGTAAGGCAAGATCAAATCACAACTAGGATAAGTACAATAATCCAATGCAAATGCTGCTGATGCACCTAGTCCTGTTTTTTTTTGAATTTTTAAGAAAAAGGGGCACATCATATCATAATTGTGCTTGAATTGGATCTACAGACTATTTACTACACAAAGCATATAATTTTTATCTGGATTAGATACTTTTCCAATAGCATGTCTCAATCTAGTATTTTGTTATGAAAAAGACAATCTAACCATCTAAACCTCCGAGAATATTCAGCACATGTCACATGAGTGACTCAAATAGTAAGGTACTCACAACCTATGAAGCACGGACACATACATGTCGATACCGGTAAAAATTTGAAAAAATAGATTAATTTAATGTAATCACATTGTGTCAGTGTTGTGTCGGACATGTCATCCATCATAAGTGTCAGTGCTATAGAGCTCACCACAACAACAACAATAACAGGAACAACATCAACATCAACATCAACAACAGAGTAATTATTATTATGTCACAACTAATCACATAAATCAATTACACCAAAATCAACAGTTTGCCCAAACACACCTAATTAAGAAACAATGTTTATTTGACAATGCAACACTTACTTGTTACCCTTGACCTTAAACCAAGCTTCAGCACATTGTTTATGGGCAGCAGCTAAATCATCTTTACACGAACACCCCAGTTCAATAGGAGTCCCAGATTCATGTTGGTCATCATCATGGTTTCTCATATCCATACTGAGATGGCAAATCCTACAATCCCTCTTCACACCATCATCAACACTCTCCAGATCCAATTCCACACAACATTCAGACACTCCCACATTCTCTGTGGTAGAGTTCTGAGGAGAAGCATTTTCAATGTTGTCGACGTGAACAACAACGTGAGACTTGTCTTGTCCTCCTCCGTGATGATGACCAAAGTTGAGAATCTTCATGTCATGGCTTTGGGAGATAGAGATCATGAATTATGAATACCCATTAAGGTTTGTTGGAAAGAAGAAGAAAAAAGCGCAGTTTTTTTATGCGGATTCAAGCAAAGAGTGATGTGAAGTGTGTAATGCAGTTTTAGAAAGAGATCTACACGTTAACTCTCAGTTATTAATTTGGTAGCTACACTTTATCCTCTCTCACACGGAAAAAGAGATCCAAAAAATGTGAATAAATCAATTTAAGTAATGTTTTTTTTGGTTTATATTTACGAGTCAGATATGTTTTTTTATCCCTGTAAATATATCAACGTTTCGTTTTGCTTCCTCTAAAAAATTTCTTCAACTTTTAGTTCCTAAAAAATTTCTCATCTTCACTTTTAATCCCTCTTTTAAAGTAAACTCACATGTAGAATTCATATTTTTGAATAAAATTTTGTAGAAAAATTCATAATATTATAAGAATCTCTCCAAAAAAAGTTAGAATTTGTTAACAAAACATGAATTTAAAATGATTTTTTATATTTTGGACGGATAAAAATTCATATTTAATTTATGTTTTGGTAAAAAATTCTAATTTTTTTGGGGAATTTTTTTTACAATATTCTACACATTTCTGTACAATTTCATTAAAAAATACAAAAGTTAACTCACAAAAAGGGACCAAAAGGAGTGATTGAAAATTTTATAGGGACTAAAAGTTGAAGGAAATTTTTTGAGGGACTAAAATGAAAAGTTTGTATATTTATAAGGACAAAAAACATACTTAACCCTATATTTATTAAGTAGCTTAATGAGTAAAAATTCACCTATTAACGTGAATAAATAATGAGGTGGACGAGGTTCGACCTCCAATGTCTATATATATTAGGGTCATGCTACCGAGGGCACTTATGGTATTTGTTAAAGATTTACAACTAGAAATGATTGATGAATTTTATTTTGAAAAAACTACTTTTCGTTGTTTTTATGTGTTGAACACACAATTTCTAAGGTAAAGTTTCTATTTTAATCTTCTTAACAAGTACTTTCAGAGCACTTGCTAACATTTTCCTATGTATTATACGATGTGTCTATTAACTAATATAAACTCACAAAGACTAAAAGAAGTTATTTGAGACAATGTTTAGAAGAAAAAAAACTAATAAATACAAATGAAATCTTATCTACATGATATATAAATAGGTTTTGGACAACTAGATAGTTCCAAATAACATTTCTCAATCAATTGATTCCTCAAGTATTATTCTCTCCAATTTAGCGCATAAATATAAGGATAGATGACACGACAACATCTACAAACATTCAGACGATCAAGTAAGTAAGCGTAATGCGTTTTAAAGTTATAAGATGCCATATGTGTCTGGACCATGAGTTAGGCTTTATAGTATGATGATTAGAAATTTAAAGCTCAAAATCTTAATTGGACAACTGTCTCGGAGGACAATTGTAGACAGATAACTATAATATATAATTTGATCAAATGGTCATGGTTAGATCAACAACCTTAATTGAGTGCGCCTCTGGAATGTTTCCATGTTTCTGTCTACGAGCTAGTAGCTTAGGATGAATTGATCCGTCGATGGATTAGGCTTTAGACCAGTTAAAAACAATAATTAATGATCTCTAAATAATAAAAATGTGTCAATTCATTTCATGCTATTAAGAAATTAAAGACTAAATTGAAAGAAACTTTCACACTAGAATAAGCATAGTTAGGTAAGCAAAAGGCTACTCACAAATTTAATCTACCTTTGTAATTTCTTAACAAAACATTTTATTGCCCAACTTTTAATTTTTAGAAGGAGAAAAAAAATGTAAACTCGCACAATTTTGAAAGAAAAATTGTAAATCTTCTCAAAGACACACCTACTCAAATTCTCCTCCAAATATACTCGAAAAAAAATTCTTGTTGTGAATAACACTCAAATTGACTTCGCATATTTACACTAACTCTCTACTTTTTCATTTTTCACACAAAGAGATGAGAATATTCATTTTGCCAGAGAGAATGATTTACAAAACTTCCTTTAAAAAATTGATTTGCAAACCGTATGTATTCAAATACTGGAATCAGTTATCTATACAAAACATTTGTAACTCTCGTTGTGACACTCAATAGCTAACTAAGATATTAGTTATAACACAAACAAATTTTTGAATTACAAAACTAACACAAAATAACATGATCCTTAATTTAAATCATGAAGAGAAACAACATTTAGCTTTCCTCTAAGCTCTTCAAAACAATCAACTCTTATTGTTTGGGTCGAATAAGTGAGAAATTCGATATTCGAACTCCGTCTCATACACATTGTAATGTATTGTTCCTACCAATTAAACACTTTAAACTATTTTTTTTTTTTGAATAAAAACACTTTCAACTTATATACATTGTTTATGATAGTCAAAACGGAACACTTTCAACTTATATACATTGTTTATGATAGTTAAAATGAGACACTTTCAACTTATAAACATCCAATATGGAATAATTTGATGGACTATTAATAGTTAGAATAAATAAATTATACCAATTATTTTACCAAAATTACTTTTTATTAATTAAAAAACTCAGAATCAAATTTTATCATTTTTGTTTTCATAAAAATTAGTTTTGTACCATCTTTTGGACGAAAGCTTAGTTTGCACCATTGAAACTACCATAAATCATTTATATAAACTAGTATAATATAATACTCTCCTAGTCTCAAATTATAAGACGTTTTAG
>Ga0228711_1007812_pt1 | contig 15342 bp, 7 predicted proteins | sample MedpolnodulmetaG_2_FD_177996 | JGI IMG/M metagenome (GOLD analysis project Ga0228711, IMG submission 177996) | Root nodule microbial communities from Medicago polymorpha collected in Santa Monica, California, United States - brown nodules | ecosystem: Host-associated > Plants > Roots > Nodule...
TTTAAAAATTTTTTTTAGCTTTTTTTTTTTTTTTTTTTGTGATAGCTTACCAGATTATATAGGACACTGATCTTAGTATACTATGTTATGTAATTATCAATAGTTGTCTATAGCATTAGCCATTTTGTTTTGTTTGAGGTTGATTATAAAGTTAGCCAAGATTCATGATGCCACAAACCCTTTGAATATGTTGTCCTCAACACACCTTACAGAGGACAACGGTTCGACACTCACCACACCTTCTGGACATTCTAAATTAAATACTTCAAGTTGTTGTAATTGTATTTTGGCATAAAGTATTGCAGTTGATTTATTAAGAGAAATGATGTTTGTAGAACCATTTTTTGGACAACTTTTGAAAGAATCTTTCCCCCTCTTTTTTTTTGGGACAAAAAGATAGAAAGAGGGAGAGTTGTCCCAAAAATTGTCATAAAACAGTTTTATAAATATCATTTCTCTTGATTAAAGTTTTTTTTTTGTTTCATACAACGATCACCATGTTAAATTAGTTTAGTTACGGTTGACTCACTAATTTCAGCTAACTATTAATGATCTTAGAGTAGCCCAGTGAAAAGACGTGTAAATAAATTCGCTAGGATCTAGTTACAATTATGTTGGCTTAGTTAGGAAGGAAAACTATCATTTTTATGCATTCGACCAATCATATGAGGCGTATGTTTGAGTGTGGTCAACCATATCATTTCTCACTTTTTTGGGAAAAATTTGGATGGAGATGGATTGTAGTTCATACAATTGACACTCAGATGAAGAAAAGAGAAAAGTTGAATCAGCAAATGTTTTCATATGGTTAGGTTTATAACTGAATTTTTTTAGGAGACTGACTTTTTTCAGTTTTTTTTAGGATTCCCATGACTTGTGGCGAGACATTTTTATTTTCATTTTCGTTTTATGCATATGTTGATACAATCTCGCCATGAACTATTATGAGTCAGCAATTGTCCTTGCCATGAATTTGACTTGATGAATTCTTCACATTTTACTGCATTGACTTCAAACTGCAACAAAGCATCCAAGAGATTAATCCACCTGCATTTTCAACTCATGGTTGAAGTACTATTGCTTGAACTTTCATTCACCAAAGGAGCAACACCCATTTGAATTTGAAAGCAGCACAATGGAACCAAGGGCCCCGTTTGGATCAGCTTATTTTAGAGCTTATATAAAACAGCTTATGCAAATAAATAAGTTTTTATGTATTATTTATAAGTTTTTAAGGTAGTTTATGAAAAAACAGTTTATGAAGATACAATTTTCGTTAGTGAGACCTTATAAGTTAAAATAAAAACTTATTTATTTGCATAAGCTATTTTTCATAAGTTTAAAATAAGCTCAATCCAAACGGTGCCCAAATCCATCAATGCTGGCTTATTCACGAGAAATTTTCTTGAGGCTTCTGTTAAAGCTAATCCACCGATATTATAGTGATTGATCAAATCACTTATTAAAAGTGCTTCTGAATATTCCTGTGAGGATTCTTACATTGTGTGTGTAGCTAAAGCCCTTTGAGATTGAGACAGTGGCATTATCATTGATGATCTTTCCTTTCTTCTTTAGAAGAGATTCATTATTGAGGAAGGGTTTGTGTAGCTGGATCATTCCCTTGTTTAATTAGTTACTTTGTTGCAGCCGATCCCTCCAACTCAGGAATTGTATCATCCGAATCTAGTCTAGTAATAAAATTGAATTACCGTGCATGCTATTAAATTTATTTCAGTTGCTTTTTTTTTTGTTGCCAAATAGCCCAGCATTTTTAAGATGAATAAGTGGAGTATCTGAAGTTTGAACCTCGACTCCTATATATAACTAAGTTAAACTCATGAGAACTATTTTGGTTACTCTTTAATCTGGTGCGCTAGCTTATTTTAAAATGGATACAATGTGTTGTACAATTTGGAATGAAAAACTCACGCTAATATACTGTGTAGTTAAATATTTCAATAAATCAACGGACGTTACCTATATGATAATAATAATAATAATAATAACTCCATCATTTAAAACGTTAGTCGCTAAGTTTGAAAAAAAAAGTACAAAATTATGTTCAATGTATTATTTAAAACTGTTTCTTTCAAATTTGTTTTTTTTTATAAAACTGTTTTCTTTCAAGAACAAAAAAATATATACTTTAACTAGTCTGTGCACAATGTGATACAACACTGGTTTTTTTATAACTCCATCATTTAAAGCGTTAGTACTGCACATGATAAGTAGTATTATTTTTTGTTTAGTCAAGTAAAGGCTTCTTGTGATGATGTAATGTTAGCATCTCCACAAAATATATTATATCTTGACATTACTACAATATTCCCTCGTTGTTCACGAGTTAATTACGATCTAACTATGAAACTTCCTCACTCACTCACTCTCTTACTCTTTGTCTATCTATAAATAACGTTCTAAATCTTGGCATTCATTTTCAAGTTTCAACCAATTACCAATCAATCATTCCCTGAACTCCTTTCTTTCTTTTCATTTATTGGATTTCAAATCCTTCACTTAACCAGAGAGAAATGGAAGTTCAACGCCAAATATGTTCTGAACCCTCCAGCAAAACAAAGAAGAACCAAAAGCAGCAGAATTCACAATCACATCATTCTTCACTTTACTTAACAAATGCTGTTTTCTTTGCTCTCTTCTTCTCCGTTGCGTACTTTCTTCTTAACCGGTGGCGTGAAAAGATCCGAACCTCTACACCCCTCCATGTCCTCACAATCTCCGAGATTCTCGCTCTAGTTTCCCTCATTGCTTGCCTTATCTACCTTACTGCTTTCTTCGGCATTGCCTTCATCCTTCATTACGATGAAGAAGATGAAGTTGCTGACATTGCTGCGAAAACCACCGAAGTCATGCCAAAACTACCGCAGGAAATCCTTGTCCAAAAAGTTTTGTCGATGGAAGACGAGGAGGTTGTTGGTGCAGTGGTGTCTGGATCAATTCCGTCTTACTCGCTTGAATCGAAGCTTGGAGATTGCCGACGTGCAGCTGCAATTAGGAACCAAGCTGTGGAGAGAGTTACTGGAAGGTCACTTGAAGGTTTACCAATGGAAGGTTTTGATTATGATTCTATATTAGGACAGTGTTGTGAGATGCCAATAGGGTTTGTTCAGATTCCGGTGGGTGTAGCCGGTCCTTTGTTGCTAGACGGAAAAGAGTACACGGTCCCGATGGCAACCACTGAAGGTTGTTTAGTTGCAAGTACCAACAGAGGTTGTAAAGCCATTTATGTTTCCGGTGGTGCTTCTGCCGTTGTCCTTCGTGATGGAATGACCAGAGCCCCCGTCGTAAGATTCAACTCCGCTAAAAGAGCTTCTCAGTTGAAATTCTTTTTGGAAGATCCTCAAAATTTTGATTCCATCTCTCACACTTTCAACAAGTAAGTGATTTTCAATTTTTTTACTTTTTTCTATTTCATTTTAATTTTTGTTGAAAATACTCATTTGGATAACTAATTGATTTTGTTTGGGATATATATTTAGGTCAAGTAGATTTGCAAGATTACAAAGTATTAAAGCTACTATAGCAGGAAAAAATTTATACACTAGATTCACTTGTTCAACGGGTGATGCAATGGGGATGAACATGGTATCAAAAGGTGTACAAAACGTACTTGATTTTCTTCAAACCGATTTTCCTGATATGGATGTTATTGGTATATCTGGAAATTTTTGTTCAGACAAGAAAGCTGCGGCGGTGAATTGGATTGAAGGGAGAGGAAAATCAGTGGTGTGCGAGGCTGTAATTAAGGAAGAGGTGGTGAAGAAAGTGTTAAAGACTAGTGTGGAGTCTTTGGTTGAGCTTAACATGCTTAAAAATCTAACTGGTTCAGCCATGGCTGGTGCTCTTGGTGGCTTCAATGCACATGCTAGTAATATTGTCTCAGCAGTTTACTTGGCAACAGGTCAAGATCCTGCTCAAAATGTTGAGAGTTCTCATTGTATGACCATGATGGAAGCTGTTAATGATGGCAAGGACCTTCATATCTCAGTCACTATGCCTTCCATTGAGGTATAATTACTTGTATTAATCTTAATAATTTGGTTGTTACATTAATTATCTCTAATTTGGTTGTTTTAATCTTAATAATAGGCATTATTTTTGTGTATGATTTATTTACATAGTTTTTTTTAATAATGCAGGTGGGTACAGTTGGAGGGGGCACACAACTTGCATCTCAATCAGCTTGTCTTAATTTACTTGGTGTTAAGGGAGCTAGTAAAGAGACTCCAGGAGCAAACTCTAGGCAATTGGCAACTATAGTAGCTGGTTCAGTCCTTGCAGGAGAGCTTTCACTCATGTCTGCAATTGCAGCTGGCCAGCTTGTTAAAAGTCACATGAAATACAACAGATCTAGTAAAGATGTCACCAAAGTTGCTTCATGAGATAAATAACCTTGCATGTACCATCAAGAATAAACATTTTCAAAGGGGCATTAGTTGAGGGTATTGATAATGATGGGTGCATAGCCTGCAAACTAAACTTCATCAATGTATGGTCCATGCCATGGGATCATATCTATCTGAAGTTGTACAGAAGCAGTTAAATGCGACTTATTTTGATTCTTCTTTCGTTTTTTTTGGAAAAAATTATTTTTAGTGCTGTAGTATGTCTCAATTCCCATCCAAAGCTCAAAGATGTGGTACTATTTTAATATGAGATTTTGCTTTTATTTTTAATTAACTTGTAATTTTTATTGCTTATAATTGTTATTTACTTGGTTTCGTTTTGGTGCATTTAACTTTGAAAACAACAAGTAAATAAGAGCAATAGGTTTTCTAAACAAAACGACAAATAAAAAGAAAATGAGGGCGTAATGCCAAAAATATATCTTAGTGGGATATTTTGAAAATAAACATGATACCAAAGTGAGATGTATACAACCGTCAAAATTACACTAAGCAAAAATTAAGCATATTGCCTAAATTATCTAGCATAATTTTTTTTTTGTTTGACAAATGCCTAAATTATCTAGCATAACTAATAAACTGGTTCATTCATATCAACAAGAATTGAGTGTAGATTTTTCCTTCACTGCATACGAATCTCAATTGGGACAAATGTATGCTTTTGATGTTTGATGTATCTCACTGAAAAACAAAAATAGAAAAAAAAATGACACTTGGATTAATACGACACTTTTAGATATATGATGTTGACAATTAAAAACTAATAAGAGGTAATTGTGGTAGCTCATAAGCATGAGCAGAGTTAAGATGATGTGGTTGGAGGCACTAATAGAGAATATGTTTTGTAGATAGATATGAGGTGCTATGCTGGTTTTTGGCAATGTAAATTTTTATTGGTTCTTAACAATGTATTTAAAGAATATGGTGATGAGGATGCTAGATTTTAGGTAAATTTTTGGGCAGAAGTGGGTTTATTAATTATTATGTGTGAGGATGTTTGTCTGATGTGGTGTTAGATAAACATGCTTATCTTGCGTTAGATAAACATCTTTTAATGTTTGACATGTTTAACAGAAAAGAAAAAAATAATGTTTATATTTGTCGTGTTTACACGTATGATACATCAGTAGTCGTTTGATCGAATTCGTACAATTTATATTTTAATGTATTCTATTCCAAACCATTACTGAAATATAATTGTGACAAACTATTCGATGGCAGTAATTATTTTTTTTAGAAATAAGATGAAAGAAAGTAATATTTGTTCTAGAGATAGCGATCGCAATTGCCATTCTTATTTGGAGTTAACTAACTTAGGTTGCTTTAATGAAAGTTGAGTATGGAAGATGTTTTTCCAATTCAATAGTATTTCTAAAAACATTCCGACAAAAAAACTAAAAACTAAAACAATACAATTATTTATCGAAAGTCGTGTTTTTCTTCTCTACTTCCAATATTTTATTTGCTGTCTATTTCCTATGAAATTATCATCTTCACCATTTCTTCCTTCATCCTCATCCATCCACTCTCACACACCATTTCTCCCACGCAACACACAAAATTCCAACCACGCCGTCGCTCCATTACTCTCATCCAATCACATTCCTCCACGTTTCACCTTCTCTCAACATAAAAACACCAACAAGTACAACACTCTTACAAATTCGAACACCAAAACAAACACTAAAACAACAATCTCCATGGCCATCGAAACAGAAACTCAAACCCAAACCGGGTTCAAACTAGTTGGGTTCAAGAACTTCGTCCGAGCCAACCCAAAATCAGACCGGTTCAATGTAAAACGCTTCCATCACATCGAGTTTTGGTGCACCGACGCAACAAACACCGCACGCCGCTTCTCCCACGGACTTGGTATGCCAATTGTCGCTAAATCCGACCTCTCCACCGGAAACCTAACTCACGCTTCTTACCTCCTCCGCTCCGGCGACCTCAACTTCCTCTTCTCCGCTGCTTATTCCCCTTCCATTTCTCTCTCCTCACCTTCCTCAACCGCCGCAATTCCCACTTTCTCCGCTTCCACTTGCTTCTCTTTCTCCGCTTCCCACGGCCTCGCCGTCCGTGCCGTCGCTGTTGAAGTCGAAGACGCCGAAGTCGCTTTCACCACCAGCGTAAACCACGGTGCAATTCCATCGTCTCCTCCAGTTATCCTCGAAAATCACGTCAAACTCGCTGAAGTTCGTCTCTACGGTGACGTTGTTCTACGTTACGTCAGTTACAACGACCCAAACCCGGACCAGAATCCGAACTTGTTCTTCCTCCCTGGTTTCGAACGTGTATCAGATGAATCATCTAATTCATCGTTAGATTTCGGAATCCGGCGACTAGACCATGCCGTCGGAAACGTACCGGAGCTTTCATCCGCTGTGAAATACGTTAAACAATTCACCGGTTTTCATGAGTTTGCTGAGTTTACAGCGGAAGACGTTGGAACGAGTGAGAGTGGTTTAAACTCAGTGGTGTTAGCTAACAATGAAGAAACAGTGTTGCTTCCGATGAATGAGCCAGTTTACGGAACAAAGAGAAAGAGTCAGATAGAGACGTATTTGGAACACAATGAAGGTGCTGGGTTACAGCATTTGGCGTTGATGTCAGCAGATATATTTAGAACATTGAGGGAAATGAGAAAGAGAAGTGGTGTTGGTGGGTTTGAGTTTATGCCTTCTCCTCCAGTGACTTATTATCGTAATTTGAAGAATCGCGTTGGCGATGTTTTGAGTGATGAACAGATCAAGGAGTGTGAAGAGCTTGGGATTTTGGTTGACAGAGATGATCAGGGTACTCTTCTTCAGATTTTCACTAAGCCTATTGGTGATAGGTATGTACTGCTCTTTTTGAATCATATCATATAATTACATGTCATTTTGTTATAGTTTTATTTATTTATTATTGCCTTGATTTCATTATTACTTGTTAGCATTGCAACTTAGACTATAGTCAAGTGGTTAGTTTGAGTTATGTGGTTAATAAGCTTCGGATAAGATAGAATTGAATTGATATGAGCACTTGAGTTTGATTATGCCTAGAACAATCATTGACTAGGTTTTACTTACCTCTAGCCCAGAACTCCGGATTACGACTATAGCAACTTAGACCATTATAGTAGTTTATTTGTTTGTTTTGGGCCCCAGATCCTTTGCAGCGTTGCAACTGAGCCGTTGAATACAACACTGCACCTGAAACCAACGACTTTGCAACAGTTGCGTTGGCTTTGTGTAAAATTCTCAATAGTTGATATAACGCGTGCACAAACCCTCATCTTTACTCTTTCTCTTATATTACACGTGATTTATGCAATGAGGATTCTCATCACTTAAACAAGTAGTTAGGGGTTCCAAAGCTGATTCTTGTGCATGTAAAGTGCCTAGTTAAGAGCAGAAAACCACTTCAGTGCCTTCAAATTCTATGAAGAGAATAATCTCTATTGCCTACTGATGGAAATCATAGGCCAAAATAATATTACACATAATTTGTGTCAACTGATTTAGGGGAAAGGACCATTGACTAATTTGGACTGTCCATTGACTGATCAACAAATATATCAGTTAGGGATCATAGATACTACTAGAACCATTCTTGTGCATGATCAGACTCTTAGCATTACTAGAACCATTTTTGTGCATGATCAGAATCTTAGCTTTTGTCCTCCGATAATGAAAGTGTAACTAACTAACATCAGAAACTGACCCCTACCCTACCTTGCCACAAATTGACCTGAACAGGATTGGACTAAACCTGCTTGGTGTGTGGCTCTGGTCGACTTAAAACTGGTGCTCTGGTCGAAATAAAACCGGTTCACCATATAGTAATGATCGGTAATGTTCAAGGGGAGTATTGGTAAATATTGTTAACAATTTGATTAGCATTTTGTTCCCTTTAAAAAAAAGTAACATGGAAGGTTCTCCCTACATAATTTTCGAAGAATAAGGTAGGAGTAGGAGTAGTTTAGTAATCAACCAAGCATATAGGAATTGAATTGCTTGATTTATCATTTATTTTGGTTTGATGCTTTCGTGTACTTGAGTCTTAAAATTGCTCCTTGACAGTAAGTTTATGGGAACAAATTCGTTGTGACGCAATTACTAATCTAGACCTTCAATCTTAATTAATGATTGAGATCGTTTAAAATTGATTTAGCAAATGTGTAAGCTATGCCATTCGATCTCAAATCACATGTCCGAAACTGATTACTGCGTGAAACTACGCGATATTTTTACTGCAGGCAATCCGAATCATTATTTTATATATTGAGAGTGTTTTGTCTTCTTAGTCCTTCTCACCCTGTTTATTTCTCAGACTATCGATTTGATAGTGTGTTGTGTCAGTGTGTTTAAGCCTCTTGCCTTGTTTACTGGGGGAGTTATGATTAGTTAAATATTGTTGTTGTTGTTGATTTGCTACTCGCGTAAAATGTGCAGGCCAACCATATTTATTGAGATAATTCAGAGAGTTGGATGCATGCTCAAGGACGAAGAAGGGAAGGAGTACCAAAAGGGAGGATGTGGGGGCTTTGGAAAAGGAAACTTCTCGGAGCTTTTCAAATCCATTGAAGAGTATGAGAAGACTTTGGAAACTAGAAGAACCGCATGATCCTTGTTCTGATATTTTGTGGTGCTCCTACTTTTTTTTCCAGCAAGTCATTTGTTTACTCTAATGCTTTTCTTTGACCTAGTGGATGGTGGGAGTTTAGAGACCTTGGAACTAGGTTGTTGATGTTGTTGTTTTATACTGAGCCAACTATATGTAAATCATCACGTGTAAACGGACAATAACAAGTGCTTTAAATTTTACTACTATTAGTAGTATTTAGTTAGAAAACATACTTTAAACTCAATAAGCATTATCTTTCTAAAAGTATATATGAAGAACTGGTCCATTGTTTTTTTTGGCAGTCAATATTACGACTTGAATTTTGTAACACTTTTCTTAATTTATTCTTATAGACATCCTTGGAGTTATTAGATATTAAGAATGAAGATGGTGTCATTTCAAAAAAGAATGAAGATAGTGTATAAAACAAATATCAGAAACAACAAAAACATAAAGTTATGTTGGTTTAATTTTGTCAAAAATGTAGTTCAATGAACCTACTGACATCAAGCAACAATTGTAACTCAACTTCTAGGTAATATAAAATCGATTCTCTATTGATTATCAATTAAAAAACAATTAGTCATATGGATTTTGAACAAATTTTCTTGAAAGTAAAATCGAATCTGTATGGATTATCGATTAAAAACAACGGGCGAAAGCAAAAACAAAAATTTCCATTGCCGGGAATCGAACCCGGGTCTCCTGGGTGAAAGCCAGATATCCTAACCGCTGGACGACAATGGAATGTTGTGATAATAGTTAACGACGGTTTAACTATATATAATATTGCATTAACTAACAAAAAGTATTTTATTCACTATTTTGTCATTTTTACAATATTACATCAATAATTAATTAAAAAAATAGTTAAATTCCATTAAATAGGAATCAACTCATTTTCGTATTATCTATAACAATATATAAAAAGAATAGAAGATTTTGGACTGTATTTTTTATTATCCCAATTATACTCTTACACAAATTTTTCTATAAATGTTATATTGTTCATTAAAAATGATAAGAGTTTATATTATATAGTTTATGTAATTGTAAAGATAAGCATGATGTTACAATTTGAAGTATTATTGTTCATAAATCTATTAAAATCTATAGTTCATAAAAAGTATTATTGTTTATACATGATAAGGCGGTTAAAAATATTGCTCATTTGAACGCTAGTTTTGGTTTTTTTTTTTAACAGATACATAAGAGAAGGACTAAAACCAAAAGTTTTACAAAGTGCAGAGCCAATGCCAAACAAAAAAAACGCAGAGACTAAATACACATTTAAGCCTATTTTCTTTATATAGAGTATAGATGAACTAGTAACATAATATTTTTGTTAATCTTGAGCTCTGTCGACAACTCAAAAATGTTACTTGTGTTTTTTTAAGCAAATTGGGCTATGATAGTTACCGGCCGTAAGACTAATGTGTTAATGTGTCTGCTTATAGGCTTTTTGTTTTAGCTATTACTTCTCTCACCTTATTGGTTTCTTACTTGTCCTATTTTTTCTTAAAATATTCTTTGTTTGGTAAATAAAATCTGAATTGCATTTTGACATATATAATCCGAAATTGCATGAAACACAGAATTACAGAACAACATCGCATATAATATTAAGAACAAATAATTGAAAATGACTAAAATTAAAAGAGAAAAATTGCAAAGAGACAAGAAATGAATAAAACTCTCAACAAACTATATACATTACTTTGATCTTATCCGCTAAATATTTTATTTAAATTTTTAATTAATTTGTAATATTTCATGTAGCATAAATATTTTTATTCAAAAAAAATGTAGCATAAATATTTCAACAAACTACATATAAGTTTCATTATATCCAACCAAATAAACACATTTTTAAAAATTTCTAATTCCTTTAAAAAAAATCAGATTGTTTTAAAATATTTTTTCAATAAGTTTAATAATTTAATCTAAATTCAAGTTTCAAAAATATTTTATTTAATTTTTTTTATGTATGTGTATTACTCCATTGTTAATTTTATTTTACCTTTTTTCCTGTTTTTTCATTTGTTTTTTTTTGGTGTGAATCATGAATTGTTTGCGTGCACCTACATAGACTAATATATCAAGTTGGTTAAGATCACAACGAATGTAAAAGCTCTCAAAATACATATTATTTATTTTATAATTTGTGTATTATGGACTATACTAACACATCATTAATTTTTTAATTAAAAAATCGATGTTTTATATAGTATAAATATCTCTATACAAATTGCACGCCGTAATTATAAATTGTTTGTAGAGATACCACTACTTCTACATATGTATCCATTAATTTAAAGTACTCGAAATATCAATTTATTTTATTTGTGTGTACATGTTAAGTTATTCACTTCGTGTCATTGGTCGATTCTATCCATGGATATCAAGCATATAAATGTTTTTGCATCTCTAATCACTGATACTATTACTATTAATTTTTCTCCTCATAAGTCTATTTAACAACCAACTGCTAATATTTGTCATTCAAAAAATTCTTTATTTTAAGGACAAAACTTTAGTGCATTTTCGTTACATGTTTTCGTATGGTTCTTCACATGAGAAATGCTAGCAACATACATTTTTCAACACATTCTCTTTGATTGGTTAACATGCACATGGGTTCCACCAAATCATGTGGGTCCCATATAAATTTGGTGGGACCTATGTGAATATTAACCAATCAAAAAGAATGTGTTGAAAAATGTATGTTAAAATGTGTGTCATTTCTCTCTTCACATAATTGAAATTCGTTTTTTTTGTGGTTATAACAAACTTTGAAAAAATTGTGGATTTGAAGAATCATAGGTAGTTGTGAAAGTACCACACGAAAAATATTTAAGAAAAAAGTTGTGTTATTTGAACATCCATTTAAATGCACATAAGTTTTATTTTTATTTTGATTCTATCAAGAAACTTAGTTGTATTTTGTTAGATGCTTTTCATAGGGAAAGGATTGTCTCCCGTGAATTCTCCTCCAGTTTTCTCCTGTGAGTTAATCCCAACCATTCATTTTTTTTAATAACAAATCAATGGCAATTAATTAAAAGAATTAAATCATATGTTTTTGTCTTTTTCCTTTCATTCCTTCTTCACTCACAACTCTCACAAACCAAGCTCAACCCATCAGGTTCCAATTGTTGTGTGGTGTTTCATCCCATAAATTAAACAAAAACTATCAGTTCCAATAGAAATAGAAATGTATATACTATCTATACTACCAAATTGATTTTCCAATCAAATGTGTAATGTTCCAATTGTTGCTGGAAAATTAAACGAAAATGAAAAGGAAGAATTAGAAGTAGAAGTATGAACAGACAGTGGAAATCAATTTTCCAGCAATCAATTTTCCTAAAACCTAAATCAATTTCCGAGCTCTCTCTCTTAATCAAGAAAAGAATCAAACCCATACATTGATTTTTTTAAAAGGTTGATGAGTTTTGTCTTTTAATTTGATGAAGAAAGGATGGAAAATAGAGAAGGAATGGAAAACATCACAGTTGCTCCACCATTGTTATTGTTGAGATTGGTTTATGAGTGAGTGAGGAAGGAAGGAATGAAGGAAAAAGACAAAGTCCATTTAATTCCTTTTATTAACAGCGGTTGATCTGACATTAAGAGAAATGAATGGCTGAGATGATCTGACATTAAGAGAAATGAATGGCTGAGATTAGCCCACAGGAGAAAACAGGAGGAAAAGTGACAGGATGCGATCCTTTCCCCTTTTCAGAGGGTTCCGAAATAAACTACTCACAAAAAAGTGTATTTTTATCTAAGAATCATATGAAAAAATACATAAAGAAATTCACATAAGTTTTGTCCTTATTTCAAACTATTTATTCGTTTCTCAGTTTTCTCCTTCATTAAATTTCATTTCAAATTATATCTTATTTAGCATAGATTCGTTTCTCAACTTTTTTTTTAATATTTAAATCTATTCTTATCTATTTTTCAAATGTGTTATTTGTATTAAAAATCGAGGGCATTTTTGGAAAGAGAAAAAGTCAACACAAAAGAGTTTAAATGAGTTATTTTCTTTATATATGTAGTAAGATATAGTAAGATAACACAAACACTAATATTATTAATAGTTTTTTCAATTATGATAACTACGATTTATTTATTTATTTGTCAAAAAAACTAGAATTTAATTATTTTATAATTTAAACAAATATTAATTATTTATTAATAAAATATGTGTCATAGTAATCTTTTTTCTTTTATAACCATTGAGTTATATAAACTTTTAATAAATATTATACATAAAACAAAAACATTAATATTATGTATATAACCTCGGTAACGCTGAGAAAATACATTAGTTAACTTAAACTAAACAAAAAAAATATGTATAAATTTTTTTAAAAAAAACTAGATAAAATATGCAAGGTTTTAGTGATTGTAGTTAATATATACGTAACTTAAAACAGAAAAGAGACTAATACGACAAGATCACATTCAAAATTGAAAATTCTTTGCCTTCCACCCTAAAGATTGAACTTATTCAGATTGATTTGGAGAACAGTGTTTGTCACCTTAACCACGGTTATATCAATATTGCTTCCGTTCATCAATGATATCGTTGGAGTGATAAGTGCATTGAGATTTTGGCCTCTAACAGTTTATTTTTATGTGAAGATGTAATATGGAGTAATATATAGATGGATCTGCATACAAATATTCAGTTTTGTTTGCCTTGTTGTATCACTTGCCGCTGTTGTTGGATACATTGTTGCTGTCTTGCTTAATCTAAAGAAATACAAGCCATTATTCCAATCAAATTATTAAGCTTTCTGATATTATGTAATGTAAGAAACTGTATTGCCAATTACATGAATATGATGTCTATTTTTGGTTTGTAGTAGAGATGTATCAATCGTTAGTGGTATTTTAGTCCTAATAGTTTGCGTGTACAATTTACAATTATGTTATTAATCAATTGAATTATTATGATCACTTATGTTCTTATTGACAAAAAATTAGATCCGTTATCTTGTTAAGCATATATATTTTTTTTAATTGTTAATTGAATAAAACCATGTCTTTAGTTCTTATTAAATTGTTGATTTTTAGTTTAAGCTATAGTGTTAATATCATTATCCTTTGAGAACACTAAGGATAGTGAGGCCCTTTGAAGCCCAAATACTTCAAAATAGATGACGTACCGTATCCCCTGCATATTCTGCACCAATATCTTCCCGATACGTATCAGGAGAGTATCCGAAGATTAAATTTTATTTTTTTAAAAGACAATTATCCGATACTTTTCAGATACATCTGGGATACGAGGGATATGCGGTGGAAAATCGATATATGCGGGCTATTTGATGTTTCTATTATATTTGGTATATATATAATTGAGTAAGTAATGATGTTTTCTATTTAGGATATCTCATATATGTAATTGACTAATTATCGCTTTCTTTATTATCAATATTACTTACATTTATATTTCTATTGTTGTCGCGTCTGTTTTGTGTCTCTTTGTTTGTTTGAGAACAATGTTATTGTTGATTGTTGTGTGAAGGCAATTTCGTTGTTGTGCCTTATCGTTTTTCTCTGTCTGTTTGGTCTAGGTTTTACGCCAATTTTTTTGCTTTTGAGTTTTAGTCCATATTTTGTACTTTGAGTTTTAATATGTAGTTTAAATTTAATTTTTTATTGAAGTATCTCAGCCGTATCGTATCTTGAATTTTAAAATATTTTTGCATCAGCGTGTCGATGACGTATTGTATTCGTATCGTATCATGTATCTGAGCTTCATAGGTGAGGCCTGTCACAGTTCAATGTGTTTGCATATGTTATCATATAGATTTTCATGTTATTTTTAAACCTGCTGTGATATAATAACCATAGGTTATTTATTATTAGGTAGAAAAGGAGACATCATTCTTGAAATATGTGTGACTGGATACTCTTTATTGTTTAGCTGGGATGTTTATGTCTATGTAATATGCATCATGGAGCTAACAGAGATTGACTATCCATTTTAAAGATGATTTCATCATACATCATATGCATTATAATACATACTACATTATCATTACCGTTAACTAAACTAAACCTGGATATAGACCAAAATAGCAAGATGAGTAATACTAAACACAATATCAATGTTTACTTATGATGATATGATAATGTGATTTATCATTCGTTCAAAATCTCATCCTCACAAATTATGGTTCGTGAAAAGTCAAGAAGCCTAAAAAAATTTGACCAACAGTTCGGACAAAATATTGTCAAATGAAAAATATTTACCAAAGAGGTATCATCAAAATCCGACGTAAGTGTTAAG
>Ga0228711_1007813_pt1 | contig 15341 bp, 3 predicted proteins | sample MedpolnodulmetaG_2_FD_177996 | JGI IMG/M metagenome (GOLD analysis project Ga0228711, IMG submission 177996) | Root nodule microbial communities from Medicago polymorpha collected in Santa Monica, California, United States - brown nodules | ecosystem: Host-associated > Plants > Roots > Nodule...
TAAAAAAAAAAAAAAAAAGATTTAGAGAATATCAAAGCGTAGAAAATAAAAAAAAATTAAATAAATATGCCTCAAAAAAAATTTGGTTACTCTAAATTCTAATTTCTATCGGTAACGACCACGTCGTCTTTCAACTTGCCCTCATACAGCTATGTCGTAGTGATTCATTGATGGACAATATTGGCAAGTGTACCAAATCATTCACAAGTAATAAAGTGATAAGTCTCCGCGAGGGTTGTCGTTTTATCTCGACAAAAAGCGCTACTTATTAAATCATAAAATAAAAATAAACAAATAAATAAAATCGATTAAATTAGGGTGAGTTTGCATGTTTTATTTGATCGTGCAAAGTACTAGTGAGTTATTAACCTAGTTTGATTGCAGAATGTTAGTGGCGGCTAGGATTCTTCGAATCCCCTATATTTTCTTGTTTGATTAAATACAAGACAACATTCAATTATTAGACAAGGCTTCTATTTAAGTGATGAGTTTCACTTGTTGATCACGCTGAGGTTGTATGTAACAGTACAAGGAATAAGGTCGTCAATCCTACAGGGTCCAGTAGGTCGGCTTAAAGAATATCTGAGTGAGGCCTTACTCTCTTAGAGGTAATTGAAACATAAAAGAATTGGGGTTCCTAAATTGTCATCTAAAGGATCCAACTTTGTATATGAATCTTAGATGTTCGTTAAATACTCTCTCTTACGTTAGTAGTTCTACAGACAGACAACCTTATCTCGTCTACCTTACCATGGGGAAAGAATAAAATTAAATATGCAACGTTCGAAAAAGTATGACCATAAGTATCTTCTGAAGCCTCTTGTTTCTAGGTTCGGGTGTTTTCCCTAGGGACCGCACAAACATTGAGATATTTGCATAAGAAAATTAAATAGATCTCATAAAATAACTGAATAAAAGACTTGAATTAAAAAGACCTAACAAACAAATAGTGACTCATCTTAGAACCCTACTCTATTAGGGTTTAGTTACTCATGGTAACTAAAGACAAAATTACAAAAGAATAAAACACACCTTAGATACTAAGGTTAAGGAGAGACTCCTCCCTTGATGTTTCTAGTGCTTGCCTTTCTCTTGAACCGCTTCATTCTTAGTGAATAATTATGAATAAGATAAGTTGTATTTATAGGTTGAATTTAAAATGGGTTTGGGCTGAAAAACTGGAGTTTTCCCCCAAATCCGTAGCTGAAAATGACAAAATGTTGTTTTCTTCCCATGTGCTAGCACATTAAGAGTTTTAGAGAAGCTATCAAATCAAGACGTTAGAATGGTGCATGATATGGTTCATGCCGTTTGAAAAGACATTTCAAATCCATTGTTGCAAATAGAATAATCTGTTTCATTTCTCTTGTCCTTGAATTTGACTTAGCACGTGATTCAAAAGAAGACAAATTGTGTTTGGCCAGAGGCTGAAAGTGACCTTTCTCAGAAGAAGATAAAATTTGCTTGGTTTATGAGTCCCTCAGAGTCTTGATACCACAAAGTCTGAATGACTCAGGGTATGGGTGACTCAGAGTCTGGTGATCCAGAGTCTGGTATTCAGTAGCTTCTGGGTGACTTATTCACTTCTAATCACTTGTTGACTTCTGATTAACCTTTCTTCAAATCTTTTATAAAATCTTTAGCTTCTCTTGTGCTTCTGCTGCTCTTTTATATGTTTAAACCTTGATAAATTTTAATATATGGTCCCTGCACACTTAAGCATATATTAGCACATATCCAATTGTTCTTCATTACTTTGTTATCATCAAAATTTCAGAGGCATTGTACAAATTCAATTTTGTTCCAACAGTGCACAAAGTCATGAGTGGGGCACATAACACCTTCCTCTAACATGTTTTTGTCTTTTTATTGATCTTTTTGAGTGTTTTCTTCCTTAAAAATTGTCTTGGGACTTGAAATAGAATTTCTTCACTTTGTAACGTCTTCAGAGGACTCTTCAATCTTCACTCATTGTCTTTCCTAATTCTTCATTAGGTGATTTTCTTTGCCAATTTACATGATTTTGCAGTGAATTGCATCAAAACACCTAAGAATTGCTTGGTTTCAGGAAAACTAGAATTACATTACTCAAAATGAAAATATTACAAAATATCTCATAAATCATAGACAATTGTTCTAAAACTCCTCTAATTTGCATCAAAACATAATTAGAATGCCCATAAAATTTGCAGAAAATAACGTAAGATGACCTATCATCACAACCCCAAACATAAACTGTTCCTTTTCCTCAAGTAACAAAAGAGCTGTTTATTTTTAAAGAAAAAGATTACACTTTCGAAGAGGTTGCTCAGATCATAATCTCGTCTCATTTCCAGACTTGACTAACTTCCCACTTTCATGCAAGCATGACAGGCTTAGAGAAGATAAATCATACCCTCAGCCACACTCTTTTCCAAACTACACGTATGTACCTCCTAAAGTCACTAGGGTTGCTCACGACATATGTCCACTATAGTCGTCACATGAATGTACCTTGCTATGAATTTGAAACAATTCTAAACAGACATTCAAGATCACACGATTTACACACTTTTGATGTCTTTCAGGGTTGTAGCGTGACTTAGATTAAAGTGGGATATATTTGAGAAAGTAGGCTAATAAAACAACTTAGAGTTAGATTCTCAACCTACGAATTCATACTAAACATTGAAGCATTACCTAGATTCTAACATATTTTTTTATGAGACCAAAGTTTTTGGCTCTTTATATTTTTTATTGTCTAATTTTTGGTGTAAACCCAATTTTTTTTATGGTTTACCTACATTTTTTTCATTTTGATAAACAAGTTCTACTAGTACCCCACCTCAAACTTAAAATGTTTCTAATTCTAAAGAGCAACTCCAAACTTAGTTTCAAATCATAATAAGTTATTAAAAATATTCTATCTAACTCCAAGAGAAATCAAATAGATGACATTAAGGTTCAAAACTTGTGACATGACTTGTCACTCGGTAACAACAAAAGAAATCAAAGGATAATAATAAGGGTGGCTTGAAAAAGTTGAAGGTACCGAAAAAATTTCCTCGTGTGTAATATAATATGACCGATAGTCCATAAAGAACATCCACAAATCGGAGAAAAAATAACATTTACATGGAACACTCAATACAAAAAGAATTATAGTTGAAAAGTGGAATATATATTTGGTTCAAAGTCTCACCAATTACGCTATACACAAAATAGGTGGTGATTATGATGAGTATCTTCCACAACTAACACTAGTAATTATCATGCTCTTGAACTTTAGGTGTAAACTAGCCTTCTCCTGTAAATAGTTTGAAACAACTTTCTGGGACTAAACTAATATAAAGCTTGAAATGGAAAGGTTATTTTGATTATGCACAATTTAAAATCGAAAATAACAATGAGGAGTAACAGCAGTTAAAGCAAGTAATTGTTTTTGACAAGAAATTTTAAAATTAGTGGAAAGGGAAATTGCAGAGAAAAAGTAAACTAATGGGTTGCCTCCCATTCAATATGTATATATATATAGTATAATCAATATTCGTCCTTAAAAAAAATATCAATATTTATATAAGACAAAATTAACATTAGAGGTGCAAATAAACTTACCATATATATAGATATTAGTGTATAGTTTGTTACCAAAAAAGACAAGTTAAGTTTGTTTTTTTTATTCAGTTTCATTTTGTTACGTAACAAAAAAAAATAAAAATCTTCCTTAAAAAAATAAAAATAAAAATCTTAGTTACGTGTGTTACTTTAGTAAGATAAATATATAGCAATTTTGTTACTCATGCACCGCCAAAGATAACCAACATTATAATTAAAATATATGTTTTGAAAAAGTGGATCCAGAGAGAATCGAAGGAGGTTACATAAATTCATAAGCTCCTTGTTAAACCGGAGGGTAAGCTGAAAATTTAAGCTTATTAAAATATGGCATAAGCAGCTTATGAAACTATGATAAACTATTTTTATTTATTTACCCAAACACCTTTAAAAAGGCTTATGAGAGTAGATAAGCCCACATAAGCTCAAAATAAGCCAATCCAAACAGGGCCTTAATATAGTTTGCTGCTTCGTGAGTTATTTGGAAGGAAAAGAATGACAGACTTTTCCGTGCCAAAGAAAGCTCACCTTATCAGCTCTTGGAGAATATCAAACTTCTTTCTTACGTGTGGTATAAAACAAAATTTGTAATTTATTATTATAAGTTTCATGATTGGTGCCAGAACCCTTTCTCTTGTTTGGGTATAGGCAAAACAAAATTTGTAATTTATTATTATAAGTTTCATGATTGGTGCCAGAACCCTTTCTCTTGTTTGGGTATAGGCTAACCTGGTGTTATTATTGTTAAAACTGGTTGACATTTGAGGATACAAGCTCTGATACCATCTTATAAATTGTTGTTGGGCCTAACTCAACCTTACAAAACCGGTTTGTAAGGTGAGGATGTATAAACTCTCATCAAGAGTCTCATCTATCCGATGTGGGACCTGAGTTTTTCCCAATAAAACTATGCTGTAATTTTTTGCTATCTCTTCCGACACACCTTGTGCTAGGGCCTGGGGGATAATCAGCTGGTCTAATATATTCAATTTTGATTTCTTAAAAAAAAAATAATCCTCAAAGAGATTGATTATTCTCTGTATCTGCATAACGCGTAACAATCGTAGATATCTAGTGTGTATATACTCTTATGTATTTGCACCGCAAGAGGGGATAGATTTTCTCTCTAGCCCCCTCAAAAAGATTTTCTCTCTAGAGACACTTCACGAGCTTTGGTTTGAAAAATGAACATATTGTGGGCAACACATGTATACCTACCTAGTGGTTAGTTGCCCAGTCGAGAAAGATATCTCTTTTCTTGGGACCACGGGCAATGATTTGTGAGGCTAGTGCACAATGCACATGGGTTTGTACTTCGTTTGTTTCATCTCAATCTACAAGTCCTCAGACATAGTTTACACCAAGCTGTAGCATCAAGTTGTTCTGCTGTTGGACCAAAATTGTGTTGTATCAAATTTTCATGACACTATTAATTGTTAACTATTTAATGTGAAGGAAATGATTAGGAAATGACATAACACATTCTGGTTGGCCAATGTCATAACCATAATGTCACTCAAGTGACTTTCGGCTTCCAATTAGATTCTACACATTCTTGGAAGTGGCTAAATTTGAATTAAATCCTCTTCATTTTAAATTCTCTCCATTTGTTTTATTATTAAAGTTTTGACGTATAAATATTTATTCAATTAATGTCTTCAATTCTAGAAATACAAGTATTTATACTTCAAAACCATAGTAATGAACATTTTCATTTTATTTAGAAAATGAAGCGAGTCCCAACCCGTTAAATTCACCTCTTGAAAAGAAAAACACTATCGTCACACATGTTTCATCTATGCGTAATATTATGAACCTATTTTGTGTTGACACCGATAGTGTCCTCATGTTTGGATATGAGTTAAGTGATTCTCGTAGAAGGTTAGATGATATTTAGGTGGTGATTTTATTTCGCTAGTGTTTTGCTAATTAAAAAAATTGACCACATAATCTAATAAATCATATTAAGGAATTTTTTATTTTTAGAAATTTGAGGGGTATAAATCAATTTTTTATTTAGCAGGGATAAAAAGTCGCTATATTTGTAAAAGACAAAATGTATTTTTTAGTCTAATCATAAGTGCAATTTTTACCATCAATAAATGTATGTATTGGTTTACATCCTTCGAAAAAAAATGTATTGGTGTACTTTGATTATTCTTCCCTATTTATAAAATTATTTACAAAAACTTGATCGTTCATAAATATAAGACTTTATATAAATTTTTAAATGTATTTATTAATTTAATTTTTAAATATATTTCTTACAAATACTAACAGTTTATCTAAAATATAAATTATTTTTATGTAACCAAACAATTAGGCTCAAGTGTTAATGAGATTCACAAAAGACGAATTATTCAGGAGAACTCTGGATTACCAGAACCCATTTATCATAAGAACCAGATGGTTAATTTTTTTTTTAATATTTAATGCATTTACATGCATATAGTAATTTAACAATAGACACATATTTCAAATAAATTTATTTCTCCAATTTTCTTAATACTAACTATTTTTGTTAGAAAGTTCTATAATAAAACACATTGGGGGTAGTTTTTTACCATAAATTTTTAAACCGTTAAAATATTGAATACACAATTTTTAAAAATAGTATCTTACTCTTGCATTAATCCATTGAAAAATATTGAATTGACATATACATGTAGTATTAAGATAAAATAATTGAAAAAAATATTATTCCCCTGTTTCTAAATACATGTCGCAGTTTTAAAATATGCGCTATTCATTTAACTTACTTTGATCATACTTTTTAACTAATATATAAATACAAATGTACAAATGTAAGATGTTGTTTGATTTGTTTCAATGAATATTTTTACGGAAATGATAAATCTCACGACATATATTTTTGCTAGATACAACATTCCCCATATTCGTGAGAGCATTTTCGATAGATATAACATTACCCATATTTATAACATATCAATATTTTATAATTTTATTATAGATAATTAAAGATATTAATGATCAAAATTATGTATTAAGATGTGTGTAGTGGCTTACTGCACAGTGACGTAACTAGAGGGGGCAGCCATGGGCTGCAGCCCCTCCCTCCCCCTCCCATGATTTATATATAAATACCCAAGTGTATGATTGTTGCTTTGTATGAGGTTGAAGACAAGGTGTCATACATACGTCACTGAACTAAGAAAGTTTAGGATTTGTAATGGAATAAACATAATCTGCAAATGGCTACTAATTTTCCATTTTCGTCTTTATTTGTCATCACTCTAAATTGTCATCAATATTGCGAGGCGATGATTAAATCTTCATTACATATTACTTCATAATCATTTATTATAACTGATTTTCCTCGCAATGGTAAACTTGTGAAGGGGGTTAACATCACTTTCATAACTCTCATTCCAAAGGTGGAAAACCCTCAACGCCTATCAAATTTTAGACCCATTTCTTTGGTCGGTGGCATGTATAAAATTTTGGCTAAGGTGTTAGCACATAGGTTGAATTTGGTGATTGGTAGTGTCATCTCGGATGCTCAATTTGCATTTATTTAGGGTCGTCAAATTCTTGACGGTATTCTTATCACAAATGACTTGGTGGACGAAGCAAACAGGTTAAAAAAGGACTTCATCCTTTTTAAAGTAGATTTTGAAAAAGCTTTCGATTCGGTAGATTGGAATTATCTTGAGACCGTTCTGATCAAAATGAATTTTCATACTTTATGGCGCAAATGGATTATGGAATGTGTTAGCACATCAAATGCTTCGGTTCTTGTTAATGGTTGCCCAACTAATGAGTTCTCATTTCAATGGGGACTTCGACAAAGTGATCCTCTTTCCCCATTCCTATTCCTCATAGCAGCTGAAGGTTTAAATGTTATGATGCAAGCAACAATTGAGGCAGGTCTTTTCAATGGGTATAAGGTCGGCTAAAGCAATGTTTCTATATATCATCTTCAATTTGCAGATGACACCCTGTTAATTGTACTAAAAGCTGGGCGAACATAAGATCTCTAAAAGTTGTTTTGGTCCTATTTGAGGCCATCTCAGGCCTTAAAGTAAATTATCACAAGAGTCAGCTTGTGGGGGTTAATGTATCTGATACTTGGTTAACAGAAGTTGCTGCATCTTTGAATTGCAAAATTGGGGCCCTTCCGTTCTCTTATTTTGGGCAGCCCATTGGTGGGGATCCTCGTAAGTTGAGCTTTTGGTATCCGTTGATTGATCACATTAAATCTAGGCTGTCAGGTTGGAAAAGAAGAAATCTATCATTGGGAGGCTGCTTGGTCCTTCTAAAGTCTTTACTGTTCTCTCTACCGGTCTAATTTTTTTCCTTCTCCAAGGCTCCCACATGTATGGGTGTCCAAAAGTGAACAAATCCAAAACAAAACCACATAAAACCGCATTTGGTTTGGATGTATTCAGATCATTTTTTTATTCAACCGCATGGTTTGATTCGGTTTGCAGTTTTGATTTTACCAACCAAATCGAACCGCAATACAAGAAAAACACTAATTAAATATCTATCATCTAGACCAATACTCATAGAAATTCAATGGAAACTTTAATAAAATGACATATTTTTTTCTCCTGTTAAGTTTCTTCTTTGTTTTTTCTATCAAAAATCTGTTTATGTGCTACTTGAACTCTTAGAGAATGATTGAAATTTTAGTCTTTTGTATTTCTTACAAAATAAGATTACTTTTTGTCCACGTTTTAATTTGGTCTACGTAGTTGAGAACATTGTTGGATAGAAATAAAATTGTAATGTTGGATGAAATTTAAAACATTGCTGAAAATATGGTGTGTTTTAACTTTTTTAATTTGATTTTAACGTTGAAAACAAAAAAAAAGTATTGTCTAAAAAAACCGCACTAACCGATCCAACCCAAACCGCATTGGTTTGGTTTGGTTTTGTTCAGATTTTATTTTAAAAGTCAAACGAAGCAAACCAAACCACATACTTATTTATCTTGTGGTTTGGGTGACTTTTAGCCTAAAAACCGAACCAAACCGCACCGCGAACACCCCTACTAACATGTATCATTTCTTCAATTGATTCCTTTTTAAACTATTTTTGTGGGGGGCTGTGAGGATCATAGGAAAATTACTTGGTTAAAATGGGAGACACCTTGTATGAATAAGGAGAGTGGTGGTTTAGGGGTTAGGAAGATTAGGGAGTTCAATCTAGCTCTTTTGGGAAAGTGGTGTTGGAGGCTACAGGAAGAACGAGAGAGGTTGTGGTATATAGTCTTAATGGCTCGTTATGGAGAGGTAGGAGACCGAATTAAGGATGGAGGGCGCTTAACTTCTGTTTGATGGAGGAACCTAGTCAGTATAAGTGAAGGAGTTGGATTAGGGGTTGGCAATTGGTTTGATGATAATTTACAGTGTTGTGTTAGTAATAGGGTTTCTACTTTGTTTTGGTGGGACCCTTGGTTGGAGGGTGATGTCGTAATACATAGATTTGGAAGGCTTTATGATCTTTCTGAAAATAAGATGGTGACAGTTGCCGATATGAGTAACTTAGGCTGGAGTGTGCACGGGGATGGAGGGAAGTGGCAAAGGCATCTGTTCGTGTGGGAGGAGGTGGTGGCGCGCAGTTCTTTGTTTACTAACATTGTTTTACAAGATGGCGTGGAAGACAAATGACATTGGAATTTACATTCATCTCAAAACTATACAGTCAGCAATGCTTATCATCTCTTGTTGGCAGACAACATTAACCATCCTTTTATTCCGGATGACCTTACTTGGCATAAAGCGGTTCCTTTGAAAATTTGCCTCTTTGCTTGTCGTTTGCTCCAGAATCGTCTCCCTACTATAGACAACCTGATTAGGCGTGGAGCACTTCATAACAACAATCAGTTTTGCTGGGGTGGTTGCGGTTCAACTGAAAACGCGGATCATCTCTTTATGAATTGTGACTTTTATGGTTCTATATAGCCAATGGTTACTCTTTGGTTAGGCTTTGACTCGGTTTTTCCAGCTCACATTACAAAACACTCTCTTCAGTTTTGTCATCTTGGGGGATCTTCAAAGAAATATCGGTTACTGTTACACCTAATTTAGCTATCATGTGTATGGGTCATATGTTACGAGAGAAATAGAAGAATTTTCAAGCATGAAGAGATCTCTATGAATCAACTTCTTAAGACAGTAAAGCTACTAACGTTCGGGTGGTTAAAAGCGAAATATTCTAATTTTGTTTTTGATTACCATTACTAGTGGCAATACCCTCATATGTGCTTGAGATCAATCTCTTAATTCTTGATCCTTCTTTTCTCTTGTTTGACTATTTTTGTATCTGAATTTTTTAATCTGATTCCTTCTGGCACACCTTGTGCTGGGAGAGATTAGTTTTGTGGTAATATATTTCATTTTAATTTCTTAAAAAAATTATAACAATTAGTAAATTATTTTAGAGTAAAGTATGTTTTTAGTCTCTATAAAGTTACATATGGTTCAATTTTAATCCTTTAAATAGTTCATTATATATTTTAAGTACATACATTTTATGAAAAATAGATGCTTGTAGTCCCTACCCATCCCTGTTTGATAAGTTTATGGATTCGTCCTTGTATACATCTATTTTGAAACATAGAGTATTATGGAGTAGTTATCAAAAGTTGACACCGACGATTATTTTGAAATACTTTTTTATTTGGGTTTGTGTAACATGTGCAATATTACACATGTTAAAGCAACTAAAAATAGCAAGTTTTTATTGAAAAACAACAATTATTTATTAAAAAGTTATTTAATACAAAATGTACAAGTACCAATACAAAGTTACTATTTTAAATTTCTTAACATGTGCAAATTTGCACATGAAAGAAAAGTCATTTTTATAAATAGATCAATTATTATGAAATGAAGTGAGTACTTAGATTATAATACTCCTAGAGTGTGATCCTTAGTGATTATTTGTCTCACAAGAAACTCTCAATTTCCTCTATGTTGAGAAAATTTCATACCGTATACCAAATTTTCTTTAATGATATTGTATATATATATTTTTGGAAATGTTGATGAATACCTTTAGAACACTCTTTAAAGATCTTATATAGTATTTTTGTTTTTATGAAAAAGGTAATGTTAACTTGTGCCTTAGGGCACAAATTAAGATTTTAAAGATAGAAATTATGCATCATAAATTGTGCTAATTTATTTTTCATAAGATTGAAATTTAATGTTTTTCAATAAATACTCGCTCTTTATAGAAACCTTAACATGTGTCCTTAGGACACAAGTTAGCACGACCCTTATGAAAATTAGTATATTCAATGCATTATAAATTGTAATAATTGACTTTTAAAGAAAATAATTTCTAAATTTAAAATCCTTAAAAAGTGTCCCAAAACACTCGTTAGCATTGGCAAGACCTCATAAGCAAATTTTACCATATGATTTTGACTTTGGGAGCCAGAGTACAGCTAATTGGTTGACTACAAAATCGAATTTCAACATTTATTTTTAGGTACGAAATGAGAGGGAGGGATGACTCTCATGTCCCAATCCTTGACCATGCAGTTGGGGAGTGTGTAATGTGAACATAAGAAGCTTCTTGCTTAATTCCACATGGGGAAACAGAGTCAGTACCTAGTAGTGGCCACTCTTACAGTGTCACAGAAACATTTAAACCTCACAAATTTCTATGATTGTCACATTGACTGGAGTGGAAGAGTTTGTGGAATTTGGGCTGGCATTGTGGGCCGTGTATAATGCCGCCAGCCAGCTAACTTCATACTAAGAACATTGCCCTTCTCATTTTTGTTTTTACTCATCCACGTGCTTAGATGAGTTAATTTACGTTGAAAAATATTTAATATGAGTTAACTCATGTTGAAAAAGCTGAACGTGAGTTACTAATGTTGATATAATTAAGGAAATGAACAATTTTAAAAGGAGAAGAACAATTTTTTCATACCAATAATCTAAAAATTATTTTTTCGCTACATATTACTCTAAAATTCCTCTATCAGAAATCCTTCAATTTATGTCGCAAGCTTTTGTTAGTGTATTTTTTTTTTTATACTTTTTCATGAAAATAATTTATCGGAAGCTATCTTTTGATAGACCATTTACCCATTTTGAACACACATATCTATAAAGCAAATCTCTAATTACCTTGTTCATTAATAATAACTAGTATTAATATCCAATATCCATACCCATTAACTATCAAATTCAATCATTGTTTAATCATCAACAATCTTAAATGTAACTTTAAAGAGTATGTTACATTTGTAACTTGTTTGATTTTCTCTACTACTAAGAGCAGAGTAGTATTATCACACGAGAAGTGATATAATACAACTATTTTGTGATAATTTTTGAACAACTATTTCTCTATGATATTCATATTTTTTTCTTACTCTTTAACATATTTTTGAACAACTCTTTCTCTCTAATATTCATATGTTAGAGTTAGTAAGATGTGTTTTGACCAATAAAGTTAGATTTTGACTAATAAAAAGAGAAAAAGAGAAAAAGAAGGTTATCATAAAAGTTGTTATGTATGGTACAGTTTTTATCACTTGTATCAAATATCTAGTGACACTATTGACATGCACATCTATCACAATTTGATTTATTTTTTTTGTCAACCCCCTCTATTTTTTTTAAGGGAAATTGACTCTATTAGTGTGAAGTTCGACGTAGAAGTGAATAAGCATAGCCAAAAATTATTCCATCCTAAAATCGAATTCAAGTTCTAATCACAACTTAACTTTATGTATACTTAAAACATCTAATAGAAGATGTCAACCTTTTAAATAAATATCAAAATAGAAGAGTTAATTAATTTTGAGTGAGGTATATTATAAATCATGAACTTTACACGGATTAAAAACATATTTGAGGATTACAAATAAATAAAATATATTTTCTCATGTGGTGCAAAAAAGTGAACATGAAAGTGTCACATGGATTTATGCTTTTCAATAAGCAATCGACATTTTGGTGAAGACTAAATGTGTAGACTGAGATATTTTGAAGGAAAAAGAAATATCAAAATTTTACAAGAAAAAAACATGTTTAACTCAAAATTTAAATAAAAGGAAAAAGAAAGGTAGGTGAAACCACGCATTGTTGTTTAGTTGTACCAAATAGCAAGTACTAGTTAGTAATAATTTCAAACTTAGAACCAAACAAACAAACTTGTACCTTCATACCTTATAAACTATAGAACGAACTATGCATCATATTTATGGTAACAACAACTTTTAGTTCAAGCCTTCCCTTGCACGTTGTTCCTTTCCTTTAACAATGTACTCATTTATTGCCATACCCCATCCATGTATCTTCACACCGACACACCCCCCCAACTACAATAGTAGTAGTACTATTCCTAACCTTTGAATAATTCTCTACGCGTATTCAGTTCTGGGGCTGGCTATGTCCCACAATAATACTATTAGTTAGCATTGACAATTTCATATTTTGAAAGAGATAATGGGAGGAGTGTTAAGGAGTCTCTCTTTTCGACACTCTTTCTAATACTAATTTATTTTGAATGAAATCATTGTGAATCTCATACTTTAAAAAGATTGTTAAAAAAATAGCGTTCTTAATATTTCTCATAGTAGTATTTTAACTACATTATATTTATCGATTAACAATTTTCATTGCACTAACAACCATAAATGAAAAAGTAAAATATGTTTATCGACAATGATCCCTATACTAGATAATACAATTAAAAACATATATTTTTAATGAATAAATTAGTTTAGGTGAGTTGAGATCTAAAGATTCATGAGATTTTTTTACGTGAGTTAAGTTTTAAAGATTTATCGGAGTTTTAGACAAGTTCATGTGCTAGTTTCTAACATTGGTTTGTGGGAGTTAAACTCAGACATTTATGGATTTGAATTCTCTCCATTTACCGAAGAGCCTAGTTAAATTCGAACCACTTATTTTTCATTAATGCATATGGAACCCTCCAGTGAGAAGTGAATGAACGATTTTGATTCACACTGCATTCTCTTATGTGAAAAAGTCATGAGAGAGGATCACTTATAAGATATGAATCAACTTTTTATCAAATGAATCAACGTCCATTAAAGAGAAAAGAAAAATAAAAGTTAATAGCACATTGAAGACTGACAATGTTATTTTCCAAATAAACTATTTAGAGATAGGGGGTATTTATTTATCTCAACAACTTCGTCTATGTGCCTATAAATTCCTAGTACTACCATTATTCCTAAACACATCCACAAGCAAAATAACACATACTCAAACAACCTTTCATTAAACTTCCAAAACCATGTCACCTTCACTTTCCCTTCTCTTTTTCATCCTCTTAGCACCATTATTACTCCTAGCTCAATCTCCTCCACCTTCTTCTTCTCCTCCTTCTTCTTCTGCGGCGTGCAAAACGACATTGTATCCGAAACTATGTCGCTCGATGCTATCTGCAATTCGTTCATCACCATCAGATCCATATAACTACGGAAAATTCTCCATAAAGCAAAACCTAAAAGTAGCAAGAAAACTAGAAAAAGTATTCATAGATTTCCTCAATCGCCACCAATCATCTTCATCACTAAACCATGAAGAGATTGGTGCATTAGTTGATTGCAAAGACCTTAACACACTAAATGTAGACTACTTAGAATCCATTTCTGATGAACTCAAATCAGCTAGTTCTTCTTCATCATCAGATACAGAACTTGTTGATAAAATTGAAAGCTATCTTAGTGCTGTAGCTACAAACCATTATACTTGCTATGATGGTTTGGTTGTGACAAAAAGCAACATTGCTAATGCTCTTGCTGTTCCATTGAAAGATGCTACACAATTTTATAGTGTTTCACTTGGATTGGTTACTGAGGCTTTGAGTAAAAATATGAAAAGGAATAAGACACGCAAACATGGTCTTCCTAATAAATCTTTCAAAGTTAGGCAGCCACTTGAGAAGTTAATCAAGGTAATGTATACTATATCTTTGTACCATGTGACTGCTTTTGCTATAGTTTTTGCTTTTTGTGTTATTAATTAGATTAGATACTGTTCCTTTTCAAAAACACTAATTAGATACTGTTTGTTGCTTTAGAGTGAAGGAAGTAGTGTTATGAGAGTTTAGATCAGAGACGAATATTTATTTCTATTTTTAGAGTTGAGTTGGTTGGACCCATACAGCAGCATATGGAAGAATTATGGATAATTTATCAAACAATCAATATATAAATATTCGTCTCATGTCTAAGCTTCATAAGTAAATTTACAAGTGGATTAAAGATTAGTTTGCGAGTATCAGTTACCAATTTACTCATGAAGTTTAGAAATGGTAAATCTACAACCGACTCATTTGTAAAAATTAGGCACATGAGTAAATTGGTAAGTGATACTCGCAAACTATTTTAATCCACAAGTAAATTTTAATATGGTCAAATTTGTTTGACCACATGTTATCAAGTCATAGTTATTGGATCACCTTTAAGGTCCCGTTTGGATTGACTTATTTTGAGCTTATGTGGGCTTATCTACTCCCATAAGCCTTTTCAAAGGTGTTTGGGTAAATAAATAAAAATAGCTTATCATAGTTTCATAAGCTGCTTATGCCATATTTTAATAAGCCTAAATTTTCAGCTTACTCCCTGGCTTAACAAGGAGCTTATGAATTTATGTAACCTCCTTCGATTCTCTCTGGATCCACTTTTTCAAAACATATATTTTAATTATAATGTTATTTATCTTTGGCGGTACATGAGTAACAAAATTGTTATATACTTATCTTACTAAATTAACACACGT
>Ga0228711_1007814_pt1 | contig 15337 bp, 13 predicted proteins | sample MedpolnodulmetaG_2_FD_177996 | JGI IMG/M metagenome (GOLD analysis project Ga0228711, IMG submission 177996) | Root nodule microbial communities from Medicago polymorpha collected in Santa Monica, California, United States - brown nodules | ecosystem: Host-associated > Plants > Roots > Nodule...
CAAGGTATTAAAAATTATCAATTGGATATGCTAAACATTTGTTCAAGTGTACAGGATCATAATCAAAGTACTATTCATAAAGATTCTGATTGAACAAGTCAAAGAGCAAAGGAATTTTATTTGAAGCGTAAAGCGTCTGGAAGCATGCGTCTGAAGAAGTGCGTCTGAAGAAACGAGTCTGAAGAAGAGCTCCTGAAGACACGTCATCAGAAGCAAGGTCATCAGAAGCAATGGTCATCAGAAGCATCTCACCAGAAGCGACTTCACCAGAGTTGACAAGTACAACGTACGAACTGTACAACCACGAACTCTGCAACCACCACCTCTGCAACCTTGTCTCTACATCAAGACAAGAATAACAGTAATATGGTTGCAGACATTGTTCAGCTCCGTATGGAATGGATTTGAAATTAGTTCCTCATAGGACAATTATCAAATCAGGCAAAGGATCAAAGGTGAAGAATCAAAGCTTCAAGCAAGACAACTTGATGTAACAGCTAATTCTCAACGTCTCTCAAATCCTCTATAAATAGGGATGAAGACTTGGAGAACTAGAACATAGACACATATACATACAAGGCCAAAACTCTCTGTGCAAAACGTCGTAAACAAAACATCAACAACTTAGAGAATTCTTTCAATTGTTCATATCTTAGAATTCTGAAGTGTCTAGAAAAACAGAGTATGTTCTGTTTCGTACTGTATTGTGAATACCTCTGATTGTATATCAAGTATTCAAAACCTTATTCAATTCTTTGTAATTGTTAAGATAAGTCTCTTTCAGGTGTGATTGAGCATAGAAGTCTCTTGGAGTTGTCCTTGAGCATTGAGAAGTCTCTTTCTTGTGTGATTGAGCAACTTGCAATTTGACATTACATTTTAGTGGAACTCTCCTTGGAAGTACAAGGGGGACAGGACTACTTCCGGTTTGTGGAAGGAACCTGTATAATTGCTTGTGTTCTTTCTTACTCGGTTCTCTTACTTATTATCCGCTGCACCAAGACTCTGAACTCACTCAGACTCTAAACCTGAGAACAGAACTTTAGAACGTAAGGAAGAAGTTTTCAAAAACACAATTCAACCCCCCCCCCTTCTTGTGGTTTTTCTCACCTTCAATCGCTCCCCAGATTTTCGCTCGGGTTGGACTAGATGGTTGACGCTTAACAACTCTTTAAACTTCCTCTTCATTCTTCCTACAGAGAGAGTAGAGGTCCCTTTGATGATGACGTTGACAGTAGGGAAGTGCTCCCATGAGCATGTATAGGGAGTTACATCCATGTGCTCAAGGAATGTTTCGAGCTGTTTGACCGCCATGGCGATGGCCGGATTCTTCTCTTTTCCATCGGTTATGAGCTCGACGGCTTGTCTTTCCGGCTCGGAGTTTTTGGTGAACTACTTGAGCCGTCCTCGTTGTATGAGCATTTCGATTGCATCTTTCAGGTGGATGCAGTCGTCGGTCACGTGACTGTGACATTTGTGGAATCGATATTATTTTGTTTTGTCGACCCCTTTCTTTTCTTGTGGTGGAGCCTTTGGGGCCTTGACCCCGACGTCCTTCAACTCCGCAACAGAGATTTCAGCAAGAATTTTCTCCCTAGACATTGATAAGGGAGTGTATTCCGTGAAGCGACCGCCTGGTCCTTTGCCTTCACGGGGAGCTTTGCCTTCCTTCTTTTTTCTCATGGAAGGGTTTTCTGAAGGACTCCGCAACAGGTTCCTCCTTCCTAGCCTTGTTGAGGCTATCAGCGTAGACCTCTTCCTCGTAGTGAATGTAGGTCTTTACAATTGTGAGGAGTTGATTATAGGTTTCTGGACGGTCAAGGCGAATAACCTTCTTGACGTTTGTGCCTTCGCCAAGACCTCCGATGATTAGGTATTGCTTCATGTTTTCATCAATAACTCGCACTCGCACCGCTTCTTTGTTGAAACCTTCGATGTAGTCTCGAAGAGGTTCACTTCTTCCTTGGACAATGGCTTCAAGGGACGCCACAGTTTTGGGTTGGGTCCTTGAAGCCGTAAAGTGAGTAGTAAACTCGTGGCAGAGGTCACCCAATGTGTCTATGGAGTTTCGCCTTAAATTTTTCAACCACGTCATGGCTCCTCGTCGTAATGCAGTGACAAAGAGCTTGCATTTGACTGCTCCTCGTATTGATCGGTACGTGAGGACAACCTCAATATTTTCGATGTGCTCGTCGGGGTCTGACGTCCCGTCATATGAGTCCATCTGGGGTGGCTTTTCCAATCCACGAGGGATTAGAGTATCTCAGATTTGCCGAGTGAAGGGCCCATATGTGTAACGGCCTCCTCGGGCATTGCGCTCGTCGTCAGAGATTGAGGAGGAGGACGACCAAGAACGTCTGTTTCGCCTTGGTGGAGATCTTCTTGGAGGAGATCGCCTAGGTGGAGAGCGTCTCGGTGACCTTCTCCTTGGTGACCACCGTTCATGGCTAGGAGATCTAACACTAATGGAGTGTCTAGGACACCTAGATCTGGAGCGGCGGGGGCTCCTTCCCCTTTTGTTACGGTGTGGGGAAGGAGTGTCACGGATGTGGACCAACTTCCGTTTTGATTGCTCAAGTTCGGCAATTCGCTTGCTTTGCTCCTCAGCCAACGTTATTTGACGTTTGACCGTGCGGAGCAGGAGATTGATCTGCGAATCCGTGGTGCTGTCGACCGTCTCTTCGGGCCGTGGATGGCCAAAGATTGGTCGTTCCTGCAGCAGGATCTCGGCATGAACACTTGTTGGAGTTGTTCCCCTTCGAGGGCTTTGTACAGAAGATGGGGAAGCAGTCTGTTCTTCCTGGTTTGGACGTTGAATGGTACTTTGCATGCGTGGTGTAGCACCGTTCACAACCATGGTTTATATGTGAAAGCTTTGGTTTATTGTATGTAAAAAACGGGGAGAGCTTTTAATTTCCCACAGACGGCGCCACTGATCGTGCCTGACCAGAAGGTGGTTGTCTGCGCTGGATTGAATGCGGTGGTTCACAGTGGTTGTTTATACTTTCAGTGAGCGTTGGACTGAATGAGGGGTGAGTACCTGCATACACTCCGCCTCTCAAGTCAATAGAGTTCTGAATGGGGGTTTGAGAGTGTGAGAGATTCTACCTTGGAGGCTGCGAGGAGCCTCCTATTTATAGAGATGTGTGAATGTAGAGCCGTTGTAAGGCACACGTGTGGTCGGTGGTTACGAAATCAGTAGAAGTGTAACCGTCGGTGAGATATTCGCTGGAACGTGGGTGAATAGACGTTATTGTTCGTTTGAACAGGTCTCATTGCTCCGTGCACCCCCTTGCGGAGAAGGGGTGTGTTGCGAGTAATCTGTCAAATGCAGCATTTGAGCTTGATTTGTTATTGGACCTAAGTGATTAAGCCTAGGTCTTTGACCGGTGCAGAACAATATAAAAGATGCATAATAGACAGAAAAATAGAAAATACATATATTAGGAATGATATATATATATATATATATATATATCCAAACAAACAGATCTATATCTCACATTATAAAATACATATATTATGTTGTTTTTATTTAGGATGACATGGCCTTCACAGGCCACTCTCTCATCAAAACTATCATTTATCAATATAGTGATGGATGATGATAATGAACTTTTGAATATCGAAATTGAATGATGAACCAGAAATACATACAACACTTGCGTAATCTAATAAGATATCATTCCATGTAAATATAAAACCAAAAACTAGAGAGAAAAAAATCAGTTAATCATAGAAATTAGAAATTACCTATAAGTTCTTGTTTTGCACAACTCTCAGATTGTTAGAGCATCGTGCTGATAACGTTTTATGAAATAAATTAAAAGCATAAGATCAAAGAAGAAGAAGAAGATAATGAAAGCTTTTGCATTATTCTCTTCACAAGTGTGTCATTTATAGGTCACATATAGGTTCATGAATGATCACATTAGAGCATCTTCAATGGGAGAATTAATCTTGGTTGCTTGAGTTACTTTTTGTGGGCCCAAATTGGCACATTGCATTTAAGCCATTTCTAAGCAGGTGGGGTTTAGCATGGGAAAAGGGAGTTGTTTCCCACCATGGGAAAGTTGATTTCAACCATTAGATTAAATATGACACACATTATTATTATACATTCTCATCACTATATTTTTTTTCATACACTCTTTCTCCACAACCACTCTTCTCTTCCTCACTCACGTTCAACTTGTTTCTTAATCTTCTTCTCTCCGACAAACTTCACCTTCAACCAGATCCATCAGCTCCTTCCCTCTCTCTTCCGTTACAATCTCCTCATATAACTCCATGATCTCCAATCCTTATTTTTAGATTCCTTATCCTTCCTTCGGCATTGTTTTTCAACAAGCAAGCATGCCGGCACCGACAACAACATTGGCGGTAGTGGCAGTTTCAGATTGAAAATGTTGTAGTTGCGCTTTCGATGAATGTAGATTCTGTTAAAAGCATTAATCTTCCCACCTACACAAGTCTTAAGGAATTCTATGATTCTTGTGGTGAACTACTTGAATATGTCATACCTTTAATATGGAACAAGTTAGCTATTTCTGCAATCTATGAAGTATGAACTGACAGTGCACAAAATGAAAGAGTTTAATAGATTTAATATTTGGAAGAAAATCAACGTTTTTTTCTCAAAATTTAAAAAACTACTACATTCATCATCAATGCTTTTTATTTTATTTTATTCTTAAAACGACCAACAAATTCGCCCTTTCATCAAATTTCAGATCTGAGTTTGTTATGTTCTTGGTGTGGTTGAGCTATCAATATGTTGATTATTATGTCTCGATGTGTTTAGTCTGTTTGAAGATTAGATCTAGACAAGTGATTATGATTTATGGCAGCTGAAGCTCCTAAGCAATGGGTGCCTATTAGAATTTTTTTGGAGTACGATGAGCCTTGGCTTGAGTTTGGTGGTGGTGGTGAAAAGGAAGGTGATGGTAGTGAGCTTGAAGACAAAGTGAGAAGATATACAGTGTGGGCAGACTATAATATGATCGGTGTACCTCTTTAATCTAGTGGTAATAAATCAACTTTCCCATGGTGGAAAAAAACTCCACTGATCCATGTTAAATGCCACCTTCTAAGCAATCTCAATGAGTTCTACTCCAATGGTAACTACAATAAGCAACTCATACTTGACCCCAAAAATTTATATTTTTTTATCTTCACTTAATTTTGATTCAATTTAAATTTTAATTCATTTACTTTCTTAATAGGTAAAAAAATCATAAATATTAAAAATACAAAATTAAATAAATGATATGTACATAAAAAAGAATTGAATTAATTAATTTTAAATTAATTTCTTATAACAAAAAAAAAACAACGAGCAATACATATAAACGAGAAATACATAATGACGAGAAATACATAAAGAAAACAAACAATAAGAACTATATAAATTAATTAGTGTCGTTCTCGCGTCCGAAACTATTCCAAAAATTGATTTCACATGCAATCCATCAATTAATAAAGATTCAGTTTTTATTGTACTTGATTGATTTTTTTTTTTAATGTTTTTTGGGGATAAATTGTTGTTTTGATTTTTAATTTTTTTTTTCCGGATGATTTGAGTTTGATTTTTATAATCGATTCTGAATTTTTTCCCTATCTAATTCAGTTCAAATTTGCAATAAAATAAGGCTTTTTATTGTTAAGTTCTCTGACATGAGGGTGCCTTCTTGAAGTTACATCCGTTATTTGTAAACAACTTGATATGCCATGTCATCACACTCCAATGACAAACTAAACTAAGGCACAAAACTTAAGGAAATAGGAACTCATAAGGTACCAGCACTGGAGATGTCCTTCCAACCCACTCACTAGTGAGAGTTACAAGTATGTGGAAGGATAATGGATGGATATCCACTAATAAATATATTCATAACATTAACTTTATTATTGAATATATATATTTTTAATTAAATATTTTTTTATTAGTAACGTACCAATTATTATATTTAAGCGTACCACGAATCCAAACAACATATCAACTATATATACCCCCTGTGTACCTAATTCTTTGAGAGTCATAAATCACGTATCCAAATTTGTACCATGTACCGGAACGAATTATGTACCGTTTGACTATGATCTAACGTGAATTAACTCATGCTGCATCCAAACGTGATTTAACCTATGTTGGGTTGTTTTATATACAAAGCATACCCTTTTAAGAGAAAACAAAAGAAAGAATTCATGTTTAAGCAAGTTTCTATTGTTTGCAAATAAAAAGCTTGAAGTTCCTGCTGCGTGTCACATTCTCTTCAGCTACCCATGAAAGTTAGGTGCCTACTTGACAACTCAGGCATAACTCATTATTTACATTTGTAACTTATGTAAGTTAAAAGGTAAACTATGATTCTTGTCCAAAAAAAGTCCTGGTGATAAGGAAAACATGTCACATAGAATCCCTCTTACATGGTATTTTCTTTAGTTTATGAAGTTCGTATTATTTGGTAGTTTCACAATGATATTCTAACAATTCTCCACTTTGAAGCATTATATTGTCAGAAAATATTTACCAGAAGTTCATATTGCCTTTGTAATTTATATAGGGTTAATTAAGTTTTTAGTCCCTATAAATATTCACAGTTTAGTTTTTAGTCCCTGCAAAATAAAATCACACTTTTTAGTCCTTGTGACATTTTTCTTAAGCATTTTAGGGACCAAAACTGTTGATGGAAATTTTTATAGGGACCAACTTATGATGTATTGACTTCACTTGTAAACACTTTTTCAGACATCTATCATCCAATGTGAGAATTTTTAACTTACTCTCCAACACCAAACACTATTAAGTTTGATGCTTGAATATAAATGGTGGGTGATTCGATAGGGAAAAATAATAGCATATAGTCCAACAGATCTTAGAGGAGAAAAAAATAAAAGATGTTTGTTGCAAGAAGCTTCAAGAATTCAAATAGCAATAAGATTTTATGGAACAAAAACAAGACGTTTACCTATAATTAAATTATTTTGACAGAATTATCCCTAATGTTGCTTATGTGTAGTTAATTAAGTTTGGCTAGTTTCATAATTTACGTTGAATGTTAGTATTTTCTTAAATAATATCGTTGATATTAACCAACAAGTTTTGAATCTTGTCGAAAAGTTTGGACTTTCACAATATGATGATTCAATATTTAATTTTCAGTTAAAAGAAGTATTCATATTTAGTGTTCGACATATCAATAAAATTGCTTCAAATAATGCAAACATTTCCAAAAAGAGTTAGATATATTAGATTTTTTGTTATTAAAATAGGGACATTTAAGAAAAAAGATTTTGACATCTATTAGAAATAAGTTTTGACCTGTCCGGTGAAAATGGACGAGTGACAACGGCGGCGGATAATCCTCTAGTGTGACGGTAACGACTTTCGGTACGGAGGTGTTGAGTCTTCGCGGTGGAATGAAAGGTGCCTGCAGACACGTTAACACTTCAACGGTCAAGTCAGTAATGGAAGTGAGAAGGAGTGTGTAGAAAGTGTTGTGTAAAATGAATCGTACCTTGAGGGTAAAGCAAGTTCACCCTTATATAGGTGCCCGTTGGTCATAATCGTCTCCGTCACTCACCATTTCTACTATATGTAAAATCAAACATCTTCATCACTCACCATTTCTACTATATGTCTATATATATATATATATATATAGCACAACTACTTCGCCAAACTACAATCAATTTAACAAAACCCTTCAATACCCTTAGTTATATCTAAAAACAATGGGTATTGGAAATAGAGATAATTTCATTGTGAGTGTAACAAATGAAGAGGTAGTGACAGCAGTGTTACCAATAAAAGAACATTGGCTCCCACTCTCTAATCTTGACTTACTTCTACCTGCCTTGGATGTTGGTGTGTTCTTTTGTTACAAGAATCCCATGAAATTGTCCACTTCAAAAACATTATTAATCTTTGAATCTATGGTTGTGTCTCTCAAGAAGGCATTGGCTAAGGTTTTGGTCTCATACTATGCCTTTGCAGGTGAAGTTGTGTCCAATTCTGCGGGTGAACCTGAGCTTCTTTGTAATAACCGTGGTGTTGATTTTGTCGAAGCTGTTGCTGATGTTGAACTTCAATGCCTCAATTTTTATAACCCTGATGAATCTGTTGAAGGAAAGTTTGTTCCTAAGAAGAAGCATGGCGTGCTCGCTGTCCAGGTATAAGCTAGGGGTGACAAAATGAATTGACTGAATACATTTTATTTGGACAGTACTAGATCGATCAAAAAAATTCATTAATTCATTTTTACTTTCCAAAAGCTCAAATATAAAATTAAATTCATTTATTATCCAATAACAATTTTCAATGGATGGATCAGAATCTATATAAATAAAATATCATGTTAATTATTATGTAAATTCGAAATATTTATTAATTAATATGTTCCAGAGTGACCTCTAAAAAAAGTTACATAATGACAATGGTGGCCATCGGCTGAGTTTTATTTTTCTATTTTAGTTAAATATGATTTATATTAACTAATAATAAAACATTACAAGTATTTTTTTTTAAATCCTTTATCTGCTTATATAAAAAATCGTTTATCTAATATGTTGAGTAAATATTATTATTTAATGTATTTTATTGGTTAATATTTTTTTAATGAATATTAGAATTTTATTTGGGGTTAGGGGTCAAGTGGTGTTCACGAGTTGGGTGACGCATTCAATCTGATGACACAAATTAACTCAACCATTTAAGTTTAAGTTCAATCTAAACCAATTCATTCAAAGTTGAAATGGTTTAGTTCATATAATATCTTATAAGTTTAAATATGTGAACTCGGTAACTCAAGCCCTTCAAAAAAAGTATTTATTTTAATATTGTAACTATTGTATTGGGGATTTTTTTAAAAAAAGTTATTTCTCATGGATCTAATAACCTGACCCAAACCAACATTTTCATCACCAGACTGGGTTGTTTCGAGCTTGGTGTAAAATATAAGTTTTTTTTTGGAAATTTTACCCAACACACTAACAATTATACCCCTACCTCTATAAATCATAAAAAAAAAATACCAATTTTAACCCTTTTCAAAAACCACATTCATTCAGCCCTACAAGTTTTCTGAATTTTTTTCTTCTTTTTTCAAAGCAAAAACAATCAGAGATTTACATTAATTTTGGACAAAATATTACTTCATCATTTTACAACTCAACACCCACGGATTAGAATACTTGATCGTATTGTAGTTTAATAATCATTTATCAGCATCAAGGAAGCTTAGTGTTTTTTTTTCTTCAAGAACCGTGGCTAAGCTTTCTTATTTAGTGAAGCTAGTTTCAATTAACCCACAGTCTAAGCTTCATGTGCTTCTTATTTAGTATGCCAAATTAGGTCGTACCCTCTAAAATAACAACAACCCATCAAAAACAAAGATCTAACTTCAATTAATAACAAAAATGGGTCAAATAAAAACACGATTATGAGATGATTTTAATGAGTTTTAGTGAAAATTGGTATGCACCGAATTGAACAACGAAATCAAATAAACAAAACATTGAGAGAAATATGATCGATGAATTCACGATTATGGATTCTTCCTAATCGGATTGAATCATGATTCTCGTAAAAAAAAGAGAAACATAAACACAGGAATTAATAAGTTTTTGGCATGGAAAAACATGTCATTTATTTTCAATTCAGATAAACATGATGGGGTGAATGGACGTGGTTTTTGAAAAGGTTAAAATTGGTATTTTCGATAATTTGTAGGGGTATGAATATAATTATTGGGGTGTTAGGTAAAATTTCCAAGTTTTTTTTACTTGACCCATGTCACTGAAATTTGATGGGGTTGGATAATTGGAGTTGGCCAAAACCAGCCCAATCTGAACACCTCTATTTGAGTAGTTAGAATCTTCTCCATTTTTGGTCTTTGTTTTACATCTTCATTTCTATAGTTTTGAAGTGTATGTTTAATAATTGGACACACCAAATGTTACGTTATTGTCCTTTAAAAAAATGCTACTTTATTGTCTTTATATTATCATAACTTTGTAATGGAAAAAAAAGCGGGTTAAAAATAGAATGGATCTTGACTCTTAAGATGATTCAATTGATTTCATTAAATAAAAGGATGGACCAGGAATAATCCTTAGTATCAAATGGATGAATTGAATTCGATCTATTATTATTATTATTATTTTAGGCAAAAACAAAATGATATTCATTCATTCAAATCGAGAGATTACATCATTCAACACCGCTAAAAACGTAAAAGATGAATCAGCGAACAAACTCACAGCATCTAAGTTAATAGCATATAACAGCATAATGCCTACAAAAATATATGATAAAGTTAAAGTGACTGGAATATCCATGGCCTCCGGATCTGCAACGTTGACGCCCAAATCTTTGATTGAATAATCAATATTTCAATATGAATCAAATGAACACTGCACGGAGACGGGAAATCAAACAACGCCACACAAGATAACGAACAACAAACCACCACACTTAGATGATGAAATCATAGAAAAAAACCAAGATCTATGTGAAAATCACTTATTTAGATTGAAATAGAGGAAAAAAAAAGATGAAGATGGGTGATTTCAGGTCAAGAATTGACCCAAAACCATCCACGTTCCATTCACCCTTCCCTTGACGATATGTACATTCCCATTTCCAAACTCCCTCATCCTTCGGCCACCGCTACAAAGTCGTTACTTAGCCGCATATACTTCGTCACCCACTACCAAGAAAAAATGCATTTTGCGACACCTGCTTTGCGACACTTGTATCCGAACTGTCGCAGAATATACCTTTGCGACGGTTGATGCAGCTGGTAGGCTCAACAGTCGCAGGTTTTATTTACTTTTTTCAAGAGCGCGTTCACATTAAAGGTATTTGCCCAAATGTTTTGTCTATCCCGCTTTCTTAATTTCAGTCTCTCCCCCCCCAACTTCAGAACCCTAAAACCCATTTTTTTCTTCAATCTCACTTTCCCCTCAATCTCCACCACTCTCACTCAATCAAAGTTTCTCATTTCTCGACCTCACTCAATATGAAACATTCATTTTTCCACCGTGCCTCAATCGAAGCTTATCTCACCGTTCCACCAACTGTTCCTTTCTCACCGTTCCTCACTTGAAACTAATCTCAATCTCACCGTTCCTCAATCGAAGCTTATCACACCATTCCTTTGGGTTCTTCACGGTAAACCCACGTTCCACCAACTGTTCCATTCTCCACCTCTTCCTTTTCTAGGTTATAAGTTTTTTTTTATTTAAGAATTTTATTTTTTAAATTTTCTGCTTATCTGTTGATTTTAGTGTTTCTTTTTGTTAATTTTTTGATTTTTTTAATCCTGTGTGATTCCTTGATTTTAGATTTGCTTGCGATATTTCTCAGTTAGTGCATTTGGGTTTTGCCGTCGGGTGTCATCATCGTCCACTTTTCTTTGGCTCTCTTATTGCCCCTTTCGAAGGTAAACCCTTCTCTTGACCATTGATTGTGATTTTGATGAATTTAGCTGAATTTTGATTTGAATACTTGTAATGTTAGGTTTTAGAATTGAAATGTTAGTGTGTTTGTTAATGAAGATTCTGAGATATTGTTGTGTTTGATAGTTTGACTTTGTTAATGATTTTTTTGGTGGATTTAGCTTTGGTACTAATTGCTTCGATTTAATTTTGGTTCTAAGTTGGTTCAATCTGAGTGTTGCAACTGTTACTAGTAATTTTAGTGGATTTAGATTCACTGCAATCGCTATTTCACACAGTTGCCACAGTCACACAAATATAGACCGTTAGATTAATCGAAAGCTTTTTATTTGACCACGTCATTTGTTTTTCCTCTCCATCATTCGCTTTTATGTAAAAGGAAACAAGATTGAAGGCAAATGAGGGAGCTTTTCTTCAATAAATTCATAACAAATGGATTCACAACACAAATGAAAATCAATCAATTGTAAATTTGTAATTTTAATGTGGGCAAAATTAAAGTGGGGTTATTTCTAGGATCTAAAACTCGTTACGATGAAATCAGTCATTTGTGGTGGTGGTTGGTTCATTTCTTCATGTAACAGGGGTTTGTTTTCTTTCAGAAACAAAAGAATTTGTTTCATTTAAGGGAGATAATGACGTGTTCAAATTAAAAGCGCTCGATTAATCTAAATGATTATATTTGTGTGACTGCAGCAACTTTGTGAAATAACGACTATAGTGAATCTGAATCCAATTTTAGTATGAAAACATGATGAATTTCAATTTAAATAGTTTCATAAGAGCTGAACTCAAATGGAAAATTGGGATGTATGATCCTGGTGGGTTAAATAACCCAAGTGGGTTTAATTTGTATGTTTATTTTCTTTGTTAATTTGTTATGATATAATCAAATTATGTAAAACAATGGAAGCAAAGACTAATGATAGATTGTATGCTAGTTGACTTTTAGTTACTTGCATGTGTAGTGTTTCAGTTTGTTCCTTCTTACTAAGGTATTTCAACCAATAATTGTTTAGCTGCAGTAGATTAGTAAAGTTAAGGCCATGGAAGTTGATGACAAGTGGATCTTATGATCAATAGTTTGGGTTTTGTTGACAGATCCAAAGGTAAGTGTCAAATTAGCCTTTGATCCTTTTTTTTCTATAGTTGATGGGTTGTGTTTCATGTACTCCATAACAGCTTGTGAAATAATCTCATAACTTATATGAAAACAATTTGACATTTAGTGGAATAGCTTAAACATTAGTACTTGTATGATAAGTATTTATGCTATTTGCATTTAATTAAGTTGTTTATCCAAAAAGAGCGTGAATGTCTTCTCATAATTTCAATGGTGCTGATTTAATTTCAGTGTAATTTTCAACACACTATTTGGCCTTTGCACAAGCTTTTGGATTGATGTTATAATGAGATTTGTTTTTGGAGGTTTAAATGGTTTGCTTGGACTAATGAATGTATCACTCAAAACACTCTAATGTTTGGCTTAGTATACTTGAATATCTTAATTTATTTTTCATTTATCATATTTAATTACCTCTGTTATATATATTTCCCCTTTTTGTATTAACATTCATAACAATTTCTTCTTGCTAAATTACATTGCTGCTTTGTTGAATCAACAATTTCTTGCTTGTATCAGTATTAAAAAAAAACATTCGCGATATGACTAATGCCTCTGCAGTTCCTTCAATTAGTTTCAAATTTTTAAAAAAATGTTGAAAACATTTTCTTTATATATAATTTGCAAAATTATGAATACAGGACGAGGCTTGGGCAGCAGGTGGCAGTGGTATTCTCTTGAGAGCTCATAATGGTGGCAAGTCATGGATCCGTGACAAAGCTGCTGACAACATTGCTGCAAATTTATACTCAGTAAAGTGAGTATAACTGTTACTAGACTATACTTTTATGTAACTGTACTTAATTATGCGTGTACACTATAAAACCTCTAATTTACTTGGTAGAGTTCTCGTCCCAACCAAATCAAGTTCCTCATGTTGTTGATATATTTTCCACTAGCTGACATAAGTTATCTTTCAATGCCACAAGTAGTTTCAGCTGCCTCATATAACTGTCTCTATAGTGTTTTGGTACTGCGGTGATTCACCTAATGCTGAAAAAAATTAATTGCTCTTTTTTTTGTTTTGTTAATTTCTTGATCTGTATGGACTGGATTCATATACATATAGGTGAAGATGAATCTTGAATATTATTTGTAAGGATCTTTGCTATTTTTTTATTTTTTAATATACTAGTTTTGGTTATGTTGTTGATGGATCTGTCAATTTTCTTTAACCGATTTATTCATTCTGTAATATTAGCAGCTCTTAGTTCTTTGATTTGGTTTATCATGAATTGATAGCGCAAATCAATAAGGAAATTTATCATTGTTCTGAATTGTTTGTATAATCATTATGTTCATTTTATGTTGCTCAAATCTCATTGTTTCTGGTGTGTAGAGAGAGTAGAAATCCGGGTTTAATCTTTTTCCTGTTTTCTCTGAAGTATTGATAGCAATGTTGTTATGTACCTAGGCATATTGGGTTACTACCATCACACATTTGTGAATCTCGACTTTTGGATGAAGATCAGACTATTCATATTTTGATCTTCATTCAATTTGATGGAGTCATAATACAAAGTCTGATCTTCATTCAACTTCCATGATCCCTTGATCGCGTGTCTGCACACTTGAATATAGATTTAGGTAATGTAGTTTCAGGCAATCCTGATGTTTGCAGGAAGTAGTTTTAACTTGAGATATGTTTTTGAAAGTGACTGGAGAGTCTGCATTTGTCAAATTATAGAGAAAAACAATTAGTTTGGTCCTGGAAAAATACGCGTCTCAAAATTTCTCTTTAGCTAGTTTTCTCAATAGTTATATGTATGATTAGTGTTTTAACTTGATCCTTAAGATTCACAATCAAATTGATGATTGAAAATGGTCTATAAAGATAAAGAGGGGATAAGGGGAGACACATTGAGGCATACTGATTCATCTATGAGTTTAATTGGGATAATCTGCTATATCTATCAGGTAACAGTTGTGAAATCCCATTTCAGTCAATTCTGATTAGAGTTGAATTAGAATTTAAATGTCACAATTATAAGTTCGTTCGCTCCGAAGCATTTGAACCTCAATAATCTTCAACTTTTCATTTTTCTTTATTCGTTTCTTCTTATTATTGCTCTACTTTACGGTTAGCATTTGTATGTTCTGATTGTATTAGAATGTGTTTTCATGTCTTAAGTAATAATAACCTAGAGACTAGGCTAGAGACTAGGGTTGTTTAACCGAAACTGTTGATTAATATTTGCTGCATATATGTAATACGCAGATCAGATCTGATCACATTTGTATATGTGAAAGCTGATGCAGTTTTCATAATCCACTATAAGACTGCTTCATCTAGACTTATTTCTTATTTCATACTAATATGACTCTTCAAACTTAGGTTGAGAAAAGGGCATGCAAATACATTGTAGCAACCTCTAAAATTGGACAAATTAATGAGGTAGAGCATGTGACATGGGAATCAAAGTACATTAAAAGGTAATTTTTATTTGGCCGTGGTTGTCTTTAATTTTGAATCTTTCTTTGACAATCTTAAATGTCCATTTCTATAAGGTTATATTTTTTAAAATCAAAAGAGTTAGTATTTTACGACACTTAATATAGTATTGTGCAAGTTGAACCCTTCATATAATTTGATATTACTTTCTAAAGTAGATTATTCATGATATGTTTTGTTTCTTGGATATGTTTTTTTTTGCTGCAAATGTGTACCTTACATTTTGAAGGCATAAGTTGTACTTTGAATCTAGGTTCTTTTTATCTTGTGTGGAATTTTAAAAATTTAATTTATCTTGT
>Ga0228711_1007816_pt1 | contig 15336 bp, 11 predicted proteins | sample MedpolnodulmetaG_2_FD_177996 | JGI IMG/M metagenome (GOLD analysis project Ga0228711, IMG submission 177996) | Root nodule microbial communities from Medicago polymorpha collected in Santa Monica, California, United States - brown nodules | ecosystem: Host-associated > Plants > Roots > Nodule...
CCCCCCCCCAAAAAAAAAGAAAAAAAAAATTATATTTAAAAGAGATTCAATAGAGGAGATGATACCTAACAGAGCCTTGAAAAAAGAAAGAGCATAAACAGGCAGAGATGACAGGACAAACTTCAACAAAACCAGACGGCCACTCAAAGAGAAATACATCGATCTCCAACCCTACAGTCTAGAGTTAATACGATGAATGAGAGGGTCCCAAAAAGCTAACTAACGAGCATTACCACCAATAGGCAATCAAATATACATAAAGGGGATAGAACCAACCTTACAGTTCAAAACCAGAGCAGCTTCAGACAACCAAGACCCATTAACATTCACCCCCACCAAGAGACTCTTCGAAAAATTCACCTACAAGCCAGACAAGTCTTCAAAAAGCAAAAGAATGGCTCGCATAGCTCGAATATTGGCCCACGGTTTTTCACCCAAAATTTAGGTGTCATTTGCAAATTGAAGGTGTGAAACCACCACTGAATCAATTTTTCCCACCTTGTAACCAGTAAAAAGGTTGTTCATAGACAAAGATTCCATCAAAACATGAAACCCCTATGCAGCTAAAAGAAACAAAAAAGGCGAAAGAGAATCACCTTGCCTCGATCCCCCTCCCAAAGAGAACTCATCTGTTGGAGACCCATTTACTAAAACCAACGTTGTAGCCGTCCCAACACATTCCTTAATCCACTTACGCCAAAGAGTCAGAAACCACATTTTCAACATCACTTCATCCAAATAAGACCAATCTATGGAGTCATACGCTTTCTCGAAATCAACCTTAAAAAGAATGAGTTACTTCTTACATTTACGAGCTTCATCGACAACCTCATTCGCCACTAAAATCCCATCAAGGATCTAACGACCTTTAACAAAAGTCGACTGAGAATCGGAAATGATAGAACCAATTACCATTCAAAGCCTATTTGCAAGAACCTTCGCCAAAATTTTATACATACTACCCACCAAGGAAATGGGACGAAAATCATTTAGGTGCTGAGGATTATCGACCTTAGGAATGAGCACAATAAACGTACTATTTATCCCTTTGGTCAACTTTCTGTTCCTATGAAATTCCACCAAAAAAACGCATCACATCTTCCTTCAAAATATCCCAAAAAACTTTTATGAAACCGAAAGTAATTCCGTCTGGTCCCGGACATTTAAAGTTGTCACAGTCCCACACTGCAACCTTAACCTCATCCATTGAAAAAGGTTTAATCAAACTAATCCCTTCACGGCAAGATAACGAACGGAAATGCATAACATCCATACTAGACCGAGTTACTCGATGAGGTTGAAAATGAGAAGAAAAAAAAAGAGAACACAGTTGAACGGACATTGTCAACCCCTTCGACCATTACACCACTCACAAGGAAGAACGAAATAGCATTCATACGCCTTCGATTAGACATAATACTGTGAAAAAACTTAGAGTTCGCATCCCCTTCACGTAACCATTGCATTCGCGACTATTGCCAGCAAATACTAGAATTAATCTGAGATAAGGAAAACAACTGATCTGAAAAACCATGCAGCTCCTCAATCTTATCATACAACAAAACTGATGACTCACCCTTCAACTCAATGGTTGAAATTCGATCCTTTAAAGAAGAAATCCTAGCTGGTAGATTTTTAGCATGAAGTTGATGCCAATCTTTTAACGCTAATTTGATCAACTTCAATTTTTCTTTCAAAACATAGCCACCCCAGCCTTCCAACTGAAAAGAACTCCACTTGTCACGGACAAAAGAATTTTAACTTAAGAAATTCTCCCAATCTTTTTTTATGTTTTTTTTATATGTCGCACACATTTTGCTTGACGTTATGCTATTTTGAATAAAAATCATGCTTTGAATAATTTCGAATTAAAATCGCGTTTTGAATAATTTCGATTAATAATTGCGTATTCGAATAAAGAATGATTAAATCTAACGTGAATTCGAATAAAAAATTTGTATTCTAATAAAGACCGATTAAATCTTATACGAAGGAATTCGATATCATAACTTATATAGATGATTCTCAATAATACATGTTCCTAACTTATATAGACGAGTCATTACATTACATTACATTTGGGAATGTACCTTCCAACTACAACAATTGTCTTACCTTTGAATGGGGTAAATTTAAACTTGTTAAACAGCAGGACTCAAGCATCCATCCGGCATTTCTATTGTTCCATTCAAAAGATTAAATTCTTGTTAGGCTTGGTTTAACATGATGTGTTCCCAAAACATGCTCGTCACGTTTTTGTCGTTCGTTAATTCCACCCAACTGAATGATACTCTCCCCTCTTCGAGCGTTGGACGTTTATACCGAACGTATTCCACCCTCCTTGTGTTTTTGGGATTGACCCCTTGGTTGAACTCATTCAGTTCATCCTTGAGACCTCTTAACGTTACACCAAGGCACTGAACCTTCAACCTCTGAGGTTCTCCGCCGTTGAATTGTGCATTAACATCGATCCACCCAGCCATTGTTTCAAATCTACACAATAAGAAATTAAAAATAATCAATGAAAAGTTCACTCAAACATTTCATCAAACATTTGTAGTGAAAATTTTACATAAACCCTAAAAATCCTAAATAAACCCTAAAAAAATTATAAAATTCGAAAAAAATATAAATTTAAGTAATATAACTCCATTATAACAAGTATTCATAATATTTGTTAATAGCATTTCAGATCTACAACATAACTATATTAACAAAAAAATTCAAAATTTAAAAATTAAACTACAACTAAAATTATAAACATATATACTAACTAAAATTTATGACAATAGCATAAGTGATAACTTACTTGTGATTTAGTGGATAAAAATTTGGATGATTTTGTAGAGTTTTTTTCAGAGAGAGTGAAAATTGAAATTTTTAGAGAGATAGAGACATGAAAGAGTGGCTGGAAGCTGGGATCTGCCTTGAATATGTTACGAAAAAAGCGGCAGTTAACTACAGTTGGGACCAGCGGCAGTTAACTGCTACCGGTTAGCCCAACGGTAGTTAACAACCGCTGGGGTTTTTTTGGGAATTTCCATGTGTCATTGTGAAGATATGAATGTCAGAAAAGAAAATTTCATTGATTAGGAAAATAGAGAAATGATTCTTATTGATGAAAAGAGTGCTTACAATTCATATATATATATATATATACAAGAATGAAGGTGCATAGTAAGTAAATCTATACTAGCAACTAGTAAACTAAGGTGGCTTGATCTGCAAGTTATCTTGTTCCTGAGCTTTCTTTCCTTCTTTCTCAATACACTCTGATATCCCCCCACAAGATGGAAGGTGATAGATATCTTTAAACTCCATCTTGGATAAGAGAAATCAAAAATGCTTAGGAAGCAATGACTTAGTGAAGAAGTCAGCCAATTGATCCTGAGAAGAAACTGGTAACAGTTTCAGAATACCATTTTGAAACTTCTCTCTGACAATGTGACAGTCAATCTCAAGATGCCTGGTTCTCTCATGAAAAACAGGATTGGCTACAATGTAGAGAGCACTCTGATTATCACAATAAAGAACAGGGAGTTTAGAGCAAGTGATGTGGAGATCATGAAGTAAATAGAGAATCCACTGAAGTTCACAAGTGGCTGAAGCAAGAGCCCTATACTCAGCTTCAGAAGATGATCTAGAAATAGTGGTTTGTTTCTTGGTTCTCCAGGAAATGAGAGAGTCTCCTAGAAAGAAACAATGACCAGAGATTGATCTTCTAGTGTTTAAGCAACCTTCCCAATCAGCATCTGTGAAGCCTTGAATATGCATAGAAGAATATCTTGGGAAGAATAAACCTTTACCAGGACAACCTTTCAAGTATCTAAGAGTTCTCAAAGCAGCATTATGATGAGTGACAGTGGGGTTAGATAAAAACTGGCTCAATTGTTGTGAAATGAATGTTATATCAGGTCTGGTGTTGTTGAGATAGATCAATCTGCCAATTAATCTTTTGTAAGCAGGAACATCTGAAAATGGTGTGCTAGAGTCATTGTGAAGTTTAATAGCAGGATCAAATGGTGTGGAGACTGGTTTGGAACCAATGAATCCTGAATCAGAAAGTAAATCAAGACATTACTTTCTCTAACAAAGAGAGATTCTTGATTTGGAATGAGCAACCTCAATACCAAGGAAGTATTTGAGTTGACCAAGATCCTTGATTTTGAACAAATCATCTAAAATAGATTTGATGTGATGAAACTCAGAGAGAGAATCACCAGTAAGTATGATATCATCAACATACACCAGAAGCACAATGAATGACTGGTCTGTTTTCTTGAGGAAGAGAGAATGATTTGAAGATGCTTGTACATATTGATGTTGAAGCAAAATAGAAGTTAATTTCTCATACCACTTCCTACTAGACTGTTTCAAGCCATAGAGAGACTTCTTAAGTTTGCACACCTGATTGGATTTGATGGTTTTGATGCTAGGAGGTACAAGCATGTAAACATCTTCTTGTAAATCACCATGCAGAAATGCATTATTGACATCAAGTTGGTGAATGAACCAGCTGTTGAGGGATGCTAAAGCTATAACAAGCCTGACTGTAGTCATCTTAGCAACAGGAGAATATGTATCAAAGTAATCAAGACCTTCAATTTGTGTGTATCCCTGGGCAACCAGTCTTGCTATGTATCTTTCAACTGATCCATTAGCATGATGCTTGACCTTAAATATCCATCTGCATCCAATAGGTTTAGCATGAGGTGGCAAATCCACAATGTCCCAGGTACCAGTTTTCTCAAGAGCCAATAACTCAACTTGCATTTCTTGTTTTCAACAATCATGCTTGCTTGCCTCAGCATAGGTAGTTGGTTCAAGATGAGTTTGTAAGGAAAGAACAAAAGAAGCATGATTAGCAAACACATTATTATAAGAGATGTAATTGGATAAGAGATATGTAGAAGTATGGGAACTGTTACAAACATAATCTTGTAAATGAGAGGGAGCATTTCTAGTTCTAGTGGATTTTCTAGGAGAAACAGGTACATCATTGGGAACAGATGAAGAAGAAATAGGTGGTAAAATATCATCAATGACAGGAAGAGAAGGAGAAGGTGACTAATCAATAGAGGAAAGAAGAACTTTAGAGGGTGAAATATTTCCAATCATGAGTAGTGGATGATGAATTTTGAGGGTAAGGAAGCACATTTTCATGAAAAGAAACATGTCTGGAAATGAAAATTTCTCTAGAGTGAATATCAAAAAGAACAAAGCCTTTGTAACCAGACTTGTAACCCAAGAAAACAGTCTTTTTAGCTCTTGACTGAAGTTTAGTTCTGTGATTATGTAAAGTGGAAGCATAACAAAGACATCCAAACACTTTGAAAAGATTAATGTCAGGTAATTGATCATAAAGAATGAAGTAGGGAGATTGATTATCAAGAATGGGAGTGGGAACTCTATTGATGAGAAACACAACATGTAAAATGGCATATGACCAAAAAGAAGGTGGCAACTTGGATTGGAACAACAAAGCTCTACCAATGTTAAGAATATGCTGATGTTTTCTCTCTACTCTCCCATTTTGTTGGGGAGTTTCAACACAAGATCTTTGGTGAACAATGTCATGAGATGCATAAAAATTATGGAGTAAAAATTATATTCCATTATCAGTTCTAATGTATTTGGGAGTAATATGAAACTGGTTTTGAATCATAGTAATGAAGTTTTTAACATGAAGAGAAACTTCAGCTTTGGTTTTAAGCAAAATAATCCAATGAAATCTGCTATGATCATCAAGTATAGTCAAAAAATATCTACGACCATGAATAGAAGCAGTGGAAATGGGTCTCCAAATCTCAAAATGAATTAATTCAAAATTAATGGATGCATTTGTGGGACTAACAGAAAAAGGTAAATGTTTGTGTTTGGCAAAATGACACAAGTCACACACAGATTTATTATTGATATGAATGGATGGATACAAAGAAGACATAGTATGTAATCTAGAATGAGATACATGGCCAAGTCTGAAATGCCATAAAGCATCAGAAGGCACAATATTATCTGAATTACATGTAGAACTATCAATGGAATTACAAACTTTATAGGATGAAAAACTAGAAACTAAATGTGAAGCAGAAGTAGGAGGAGAGTAATGATATAAGCCATTCACTTGGTTAGCCAAACCAATCATCTTCATAGACAAGTTGTCCTGTATGAGACATTGATTTAGTGAAAAATGGAATCTGCAAGATAATGAATCACATAATTGCAACATAAATAAGGTTTAAGTGGAAATGAGGTGAATACAAAACATGATGAAGATGGAATTGTGAAGTGAATGAGATAGTACCAGCAAAAGAAACAATGAGTGAAGTACCATTGGGTAAAGTAACTTTGACAGGTTTAATTCTATAAAAGGCACTAAAATATGACATAGTACAACTAATATGCTCATTGGCTCCTGAATCAATAATCCAGGTAGTAGGAGGAGAGACAAATGGTATACCTGAAGATGAAACTTCATTAGCAGAAATGCTAGAGGCCACAGGAGGAGAAACAGTAATAATATTTGAAGCAGGGCCAGAACAGGTAGATGCAGGGGCAACCAAGCTTGCTTGTTGTAACAAAGATACAAGTTGAGCATATTGTTCCTGAGAAATGCCAATAGTGGAACTTGTAGATGCATTCAAACTTGCACTAGAGGTATTATCATCAGTTTTTGCCTGCACCATATTATTTGAACGAGGTTGTGGCTTGTTACCATTAGGATACCCATGCTTTTCATAACAAAAATCAACTGTGTGATTGTTACGGTGACAAAAGGTGCAATATCTGGCAGGTTTATTTGAATTGTTTGGAGTAACAGTTTTACCACGAGGTGAAAACCTTCTCGCATCAGAAGCATTCAATTGCACAAAAGTGTCTTCACCAACATTGATAGGTAGAATAGAAGCTGAGTTACTCTCTTCTTGAATCACAAGGGAGTAAACTTTATTCAAAGTGGGAAGAGGATGAAGTAGTAAGATCTGAGTTTTTACTACTGAAAAATTTTCATTCAAGCCTGTAAGAAATTGCATAATTTGATCCTCATTTCTATGATTCTTAGCAACTTTAGTAGCGTCACAACGACAATGATGAATACATACATAATTAGGTATAGGACGATGTGAAGAAAATTCCTCCCAAAGAGCTTTCAATTCGGTGAAGTAATCAATAACAGGCTTCTTACCTTGTTTCAACGAATTGATAGATGAACGTAAATTTGCAATGCGTATACGATCAACCTTGCAGAAACGCTCATGAAGATCTTGCCAAATTTCCAAAGTAGAATCATATGAAACAACAATTTGAGCAATTGACTCAGATAGAGAATTAATGATCCAAGATTGCACCAAATGATTGCATCGTTCCCATGCGGAACGAAGCAAATCATCTCTATCAGGTACCGGTATATTGCCATTGATGAAACCAAGCTTATTCTTCGTTCCTAATGTGCATTGCATTGAACGTTTCCAAGCCAAATAATTCGATCCATTGAGTTTTGGAGAAACAGTTAAGGAGTTTGGTCCTTCACTAGGATGAACAAAGTACTCATATTCAGTATATGGTTGAGTTGCACCTCGTGCCATGGATGAAGATGAAACAGATTCAAAGAAGAAATTCACAAAATATGTGAAGAATGAAGAACAAGTTCAATTGAACAAAGTCAATTGAGAAACAAAAAACAGAGAAAGAAAGAACAATGGAATCTTCAACAATTGAATGCAGAAAATGCAAATCAATGAAGAAGAAACCCAAAGAAATGGATCAGAAACGATGGATCCATGAAGAACAACGAAGGAAAAAGTTGCAACGGAAAACGGTTACACGATCGTAACAAACTTTCCCAACGAGGGAGAAATAGCTCGTGATACCATATTAGGAAAATAGAGAAATGATTCTTATTGATGAAAAGAATGTTTACAATTTATATATATACAAGAATGAAGGTACATAGTAAGTAAATCTATACTAGCAATTGATGTTGTATCAAAAGTAAGTATTTATGTTATCGTCTCCACAGGGACTGGTGCGATATTCTAAGTCATTCAACACTCGATATCGTTCTGAGCTAGGGTTTCATGATTGTTTTGTTTCATGAACTATAAACTACGTAATTGTAAAAGGTATGAGAGTTAACAGGGAAACGATTAAGTTGGGATTAAACTTCATCAACCCACTTATACGTATTCTCGGATTAGGGTTGCGGATTCCAATTATCAATCGATATTATCACGTATCCCTCGACAACATCATTCGTGTCCAAATGAAGTTGTGATTTCTATTGTATCGTTTAATCGTCGATTTCCCAAACTACCAAACGATCCAATAGTCGATCGTATCGTTTAATCGACGATTTCTCCATCTATTAAACGATCTGAAAGCATGAAGCTTAGATACTCAAAGTGATTACCAAAACCTAATTCCATGTCTAGAACAAAAGCTTTGATAGAAGATTATTCTAAAACTAGATTTAAAAGGTATTTGTCAATAACAATTCAAATCCATAAAATTGTAATGAAAAGCAAGAATAACTTCAATATCTTGAAATAATTAAAATCACACAACACCATAATCAAAGGGAATACATACTAATAGAGTTGATTACATTTAATCCCAACAAAAAGAGTTTAGTCACTCATTGTCATGGTAAGCTTACAAGGAGAAAAGAAGAGATGGAATGGAACCAAGCCATGATGTCTCAATGATCTTGTGTCTTCCTTCAATCCTTGTGCTCCTTGCTCTTTAGAGTCTCTCTGGTCTTTCCCTTGTTTCTCTCCTAAAGTGGCCTCTAATAATATGGTATCCTCCCAACTAAAATGATGAATGGCTTTTAAAATTTCTGTTCTGAACAAACTCGCCTCGCGAGTATGTCTGCTCGCCATGGCGAGCTGATGTTCCTTCACCAGTGGGTTTCTACCACGTCAGCTTTTGAGGATTTAGGCCGCCTTAACTCACCTCGTGAGTGAGTTTCTCGCCATGGCGAGTTGTGTTCGCCCTGGGCTCGCCATGGCGCATGGGAGGCGAGTGGAAACTTGAACTTTCTGTCTCAGCTCGCCTTGAAGTCGCCTTTGAGCTCGCCGTGGCGAGTTGACCTTTGCATTTCTTCATGTTTTCTTGCTTCTAAAGTGTCCAGGCGTGCATTTTCCTACAAAGAGTTGGCATTAGATGTGAAAAGCATAATTGAATGATTCTTCAGTATTTGTGAGCTTTTCGCAGGATAACTTGCAAACCAAGTAATCAAAGTGCCTAAAATATTTAGTCTATTTAACTCCTTTTTGACACTTATCAGCAATTAGTAAACTAAGGTAGCTTGATCTGCAAGTTATCTTTTCCTTAGCTTTCTTTCCTTCTTTCTCAATACACTCTGATATCATTATCAATCATAACTATAACCATGGTTGTGTTGAAGGATTATACGACTTTATGAAGTTTGGTTCAAATCCGTAAAACAATTTTCCAAACCAAGTCCCCTTTGTGGACCTCCTTCACGATCTTAGAAGGACAATGTACTCCTCTCTTTTACAAATTTACGTCCACCAACACATTTAGTGCTTTTTGCTACAACTTGAACTCGGTTGGGATGGGAGGATCTTTCAAATAGTCGACTAATTCCTGAATCCGAAAGCCATCCGTCGGGTACTCCTTCTGAAGGGTATCAATTGGGTGTTTCCTTATACCCAAAAGCTTGTTGGGCTAGGTCGTAGACTTCACCATTATCATCACGAGGTACGTGTAATATTATCGCATCAACAAACATTCGTACGAGAGTTCTCTCGCAATCTCACAGCTTCATTGGAGATTTGGATTTAGGCACTTATATTCTCTCATAATTTGTTTAAGCGCTATCTCGGAGTACCCCATGACTTGTATCGGATCATAGTCGTAAACCATAGCAGCCAACATTCTAAAACTCATGATCATCACCTCGTATTCGACTTGGTTGTTAGAGAACTTTGGATCTATATGACATTTAAATTTCCAAACACTTCCATATTGGATTTCGACAACTACCCCCACCCTTGTTCCTTTTTGTGTTTAGGATCTGTGAACATCAAAACCTAAGGTTTGACGGTGAGAACAAGATTTGGTTAGGATATTTGATATTGAACTTCTACAACGAGACTTTTTTTTTGTGGTGGTCAGAGTTCGAACCCCGGATCTTACATCTATTATGTATTATCCCTAACAATTGAGATAAGCTCACGAGGACTAGTGATATTTGGTTTGACTATTGAATATGGACCTAGGTTATTAAAATAAATAGTCCGCCCATTCCCTTGGAGATGGGGTACTGATTACTTTCCTTTTTCTGCAAAAAAATTGCTCTGATCGTGAATCATTGCATATTCTTCATTCAAGGACGCATATAAATAACAAGTGGTTTCCATCAACCAATATTGGATACAAGTCATTAACTAACTCTGTCAGCTAAAAACTTATGGGCAACTGTTCCAGACTGACTCAAGGCACACTTGCTCAATGGATTAGGTAATTTACACAAACCATCATTTGAACTCCCCCTAAATCCACTAGATCGGGACCACGAAAGCTAATTTGGGCCACTCATTCCAAATCCAAGGCTAACCTTCCCAAATTTGTTCACAAGTGTCCCTATAGGACATCTGTCAAAATTAGGGTTAGAAAGACTAGAAACTATCATTCATCACTATAAAGGCCAAGTTACAGCCTCCTTCGACGTACACACTTTTCTTCCCTAAAAACCTAACATATTTGACACATTCTCAATTGACAAAGAGAATCATTTTAGAAAATCTATCGAACCATGGGGAATGCATGTTTTATTTATTAAAGAAAAGATAAAAACACAATTAATATATCATTGATTTTAGATCAAAAAATAAATTTTGAATATTAGATAAATTACATAGTCGATTTTCTCTCATTCTCATAGATTAAGCATGACTCTTGAACTCATGCATTTCACTCACAAATAAAAACACCAACTACATATAGGAACCAACAATATATTTGGTAAATAATACATATCCCTCTCATTCTTCATGAATTAACTATGACTCTTAGAGTCATGTATTTCGATCACAAACAACAACATCAACTACATGCACAAACCACCAATATATATTGCAAATAATATACATATCTCTTTTATTTCTCATGTATTAAATATGACACTTTAAGTCGTGTATGTCACGTGAGATAAATATTATATATGTTTGAAATACAAAGTGAATGTAAATTATAACTCCTCCTACATTTACATATTATGCATCTATCATCTATCAAATAAATGGTTTTATTTATTTATTAATAATCACATAAATTTTGGTAACGTTCTATTATTTGACGGATAAATTATAAATTACATCATTTGCCACTTAAAATTAGATGAAGAATATCAACATTAAGTTTTTTTTTTTTTGTATTTCCTTCTTTTTGCACAAATGTGTGAAGTAAAAGACACTCTTGCAAACATAAGGTATCAAAATTTATTCCTCTAACTATTAATACTACCATTCTAGCAAACACTATGTCCTCGTCTGCCTGCTCTCTTTTTATTACGTTGATGCGTATAAATTACAAACATTAGTTTTTATAAAATTTTGATTAAAATTATAGGTATATATATTTTTCACTTCATATTGTAACAAACAATAGTTATCTTTTTCAAGGACATTTTGGCTTGTTAAAAAAAAACAATATAACAACTATAATATATTCTTCCAAAAAAAAAAACATCTATAATATAATTTTTTATCTTTTTTAATGGCATCAATAATTTATCATTTTTAAGGGAAAATTTGTTCAAGGGTATAATTGCACTATAATATAGTATTTACGAAATTTTTTATTTGTATTAAAATTATAGATATATATAATTAGCACTATGAAAGGATAAAATAATAAATATAATAGTTTATAATATATATAAAGAAAATATGGGGACTTTGAAAGATTTTAGGCTGACTTTTTTATTATTCCAATTATACCCTTAAAAAGATAAAATTCTTTGTTATATTTATTATATTATTGTTGTCATTGAAAAATATAAATATGGTTTTTTTAAAGTAAAAAAAAAAAGATAAATATGGTTTATTGAGTTTGTTACATTTTTTTAAAAGAATAATCTGTTACATTTGAAATTCAAAAATATATATACTTATAATTTTAATTTATATAAAACAATTATATATAATATCATTTGTAACTTATATGTAAAATTTATATAAAATATCGTTGATAATCTACACAAGTTTGCGTAAGAAAAGGAGTGGAAAGACGGGCACGTGAGTGCCCATTTTTTCGCTAGTGTAGTATAGATATTTTTATTCATCCTAGTTACCAATTTTTACTGACTGTCATTTATCCTCAATACAACCAACCACAAACTCTTTTCTCAGATATTTGCCATTGACCAACCAAATAATTAGGCTTAAATGGTTAATGAGCTCCACTAAAGTACAAAGTATTTAGAAGAACATGAATGCATTCAATTTTTAGACGAAACAATGATTGACGAGACTTTACTCGCCTCCCAACTGAACTTCAAATTACTAATAACAATATTAGTACTATCTAATACATATATACTAATGTACTAGATAAATTAAAAGATAGAAGAAAAGAGACAAAAATAAAATAAATACTCATTTATAATATAAAAAAGCTTATATTCACCAGAGATAGAAGAAACAAAGGAACAAATGTAAAAAAATGAGAACGAATTTGTACAGTTAATGTGTTTCACGAGTAAACTTCAGAAACAGTCTAACGACGACAAAATGGACATATGTTTGATCTATCGAGTCAGTTCATATTAGAAATATGAATAAACAATCGTATTTCGATCAACAAAGATCCGCCAAACAGATGAAACTTGTTTTCGAAGATTCATTCTTTTTTAAATATGATTCTCGAATAATTATTAGTTTAAAGTTTTTTCTAGCCATGTAAAATTGATTAGTTTTCGATATTTCTTCTACCAACTAAATTCGCATAAAAATTTCATTATGATCGCCATCAACTTAACAAGCAACATATTTTGAATAGTTAGGTCCACTGTAATTTGTCGCATACTTCTTGTCGTTCTATGACTTTTGTTGTTGTTTTTGCACTATTTCTTCACTTTAATGTTCTTTCTCTCTTTATTGAAAAAATAATATAAGCAATAAAAAAAATTGTCAAAAAATAAAAACAAACAATTAAAATAAGAAAAAGTAACGAGGGAAACTGATATTATCAAAGATAGAAAACATGGGATGAAAAAATCCGAAACTTTGGGGTTGCTAACAGTGTTGATGCAAGAACCTCATTGGTTTACGAACTACTAGTGGTGTTCTTGCTCAAAACAGATTGGGGTTTTGGGATTCTTATCTCACTAGATAATATTATCAATGTGATTATGTGAAATACACTTTTAATGGATTAAGAAAAAGGTATAATGTAAGCTTAAGTGTATCTGAGATTGCTTTGAATGTGGTCTAATTTTGATCTTTATCACTTGAGAATGATGTTTGATTTTGAAGTGTAGAATTAATGATTCTAAAGCATTGTGGATGATTGTAATCTTGATTTGATTATATGATTTTAATGTTTTATTATTGGATTTAGACTTGGTTTAGAATCTTAGCCTTATTATATGAATTTGAAGTCTTGAAACTGAAGTGAATCTAATGCATTTTTCATGTTTCTTTGGATAATTTTAATGAGTGAACCTATAAAACAAAACACGTCAGAATCATAAATGATCTCTATTTAATTAAATTTGTTATCATTAAAACATCTTCTAAAAAGGGTTTTTGTAATCTTCCTTAGCACAAGTAATTTATATTTATTATCAATTCTAATAACCTTCTATTAAATCTTTTTCTATAATCTATTATGTTATAATCAAATTAGATCAAATAAAATTCCTACTTCTAGTATTTTGGTGATAATAAGTGAATAAGTGAATAAAGGAAACCATTAGGACATGAGCCAAACTCAGCTAAATTCTTGTTTCATCAACAACATATGAAATATGAAATGGCAACATTATAAGCACTTGCATTATCAACCTTCACACAACAACTCTTGGTAGTTCCCCAATCTTTCGTAAATTCTCTAAGGTCATCCCAATGGTCTCATCTTTGTGGTCAGCAATCAAACCAAAATACAATAATTTCCTTTTTAATTCCCCCACTCATCAACATAATGGCTACATCTAATTCATGTATTGAATTGAAGTCAAAGTATCAGCAGCATAAACTTTCCAAACCCTTCATTTCCAACAAACTTAAAGAAGTTCATTTGTAATTATCATATATATTTGTGAGTGCCAATCGAGATTCATCTTGATTAAAATCTACAAAGTTGAAGCAACTTCCAAGTGAATGTGTCTTTGGCATCTTATTAATTTTCACATTAGGTTTTTTCGCACAAACCTTCAAATATTTTACCATGTTACTGGTTCCATGGCTATAACTATTTGCAACATAAGGTGTTTGGTAGTAGTTACTAAAAGCAACATTGTTTTTCTTTGCAAAATTTCTCCAAGCACTAGAAGGAGGTCTAGTTGGTCCTTTTTTACCTTTGCTTGTAACGATGATGGAGGTTTAGGTCCTTTGTCCTTGCACTTGCTGAGTTGGAGCAGCCTCGATCGACTTCTTATGCTTGCTCTGTTGGTGGAGCTTTGATTGCTTCTTGAATTTGAGCAACCATTAGATTTTGAGGGAAAGGATTAACATAAACGATGAAGGTATTCAAAAAATGACTTGGGTTATAAAGACATAAACGATTGAAGAATTGAAGTTGACGATGGTCTCAATTTTCATCAATTTTCCTTTCTTTGCAATTAGTCTGTTTTAGTTTTACATTTTAATTGAAGGGTATCGAATCTCTTAAATCAAATAGAATGTGTTCAACAAGTAGGCACATCCCGCGTATGCATCCTCTCAACAATTTCAGGTAAGTTGATTTATAATTAAGGCGAAACAAAATGGTGTGCAACACATGCATGGGTAAAGACATGAATTGTGTAGCTTCAAAGTGAATTGCTTTTAGCCCTCTTTGTAATTTAAAAAAAAAAGAGAGAATTGCTTTTGGAGGATTAGAAACACTTTTGAAGAAGAGAGCCAAACATGTCATTGTGTATTTTCACGGTGTAGGCATTAAAAAAAAAAAAAAATCAATTTTAAGGTGCTAGAATTGAAACCCTAAACCAAACGAAGGCAAGTGTGCAAGATATGTGCTTAATAGACAAAGATATAAGCTTGTGCTTTTACAGAGAGAAAGCATATGGCAGTAATACAACTCTAAAAATACACATAGATGATCAACCAGATCTAATTACTTCATTAGAGCATCAAAGCACAAAAAAAA
>Ga0228711_1007817_pt1 | contig 15336 bp, 7 predicted proteins | sample MedpolnodulmetaG_2_FD_177996 | JGI IMG/M metagenome (GOLD analysis project Ga0228711, IMG submission 177996) | Root nodule microbial communities from Medicago polymorpha collected in Santa Monica, California, United States - brown nodules | ecosystem: Host-associated > Plants > Roots > Nodule...
TGTGATACTCTTTAATATGAAACAATCAAACAAATGATAGAATAGATCCGACAAAACAAACAAAAATTGAGAAACATAATACAATGAACATATGAAATCATAATATAAATAAAGAGAGAATTTGGCAAAGGAGAATAGAGAGGCACATACCTTTGTAAGGGATAACAGCGACGGAGTACAAGATAGACAAAACAAAACACCTCTTTGGTGACTTGTGTTTTGTTTGAGAGGAGTGTCACTCTGACTTTTGTTTTGTGTCTAAGTGCAAAAGGTTCGTTTTTTATTTTTTATTTTTAACCTAAAATTATCTAAATCGTATGTTTTTTTTTATATCGTATGTAAGTATAATTTCATTACTTAAAAAATAACAATAAATTCTTTCACATCATCTAAAGTCGAAGGATTTGAATTGCCTATAATAGTCACAACCTCATGAGATATGACTTATGCTATCAATTACATCTCTACTATCCGAGGCTCAAGATTTCAATTTTGGATAAAAATCAAAATCTATATTTTTTTGAAGGAAAAAAAATCAAAATCTATATTAAAATTGGAATTATCTTAGCAATCTTGATTGAAAGAATGAAAGGCAATAGATTCAAACGTGACTCACTTTTTTTCTTATCATTTTCACATCTTTAACTCTACTATCGAGAGTCAATAATAAAACATATAAGAAAAATTCTAGAGTCAAAAGAAGCTACACATCCATTGCATCACTACCTCTTAAAAGAGGGAAAAAAAAACCATTACCTCACTAGTTTTTTTTTTTTCCTTCTTTTTCTTAACATTCATTATTACTACATCAAGGTTAAACATTTTTGTGGATTTAATCAGTATGCACTTGTAAGATTTTTTATATCCTCAATTATTAATATAAAAAGATTGCACTTTAATCACTTCCACTATAATAATGTATTTCAGATTTTTTTTAAATGATAAATATTATTATTAATAATTGAAATACATAATTAGTTCCCTCAAAAAAAAAATTGAAATACATAATTAGTATGCACTAGTTTTTTTTCTTCTTCAAACCTTATAAATGCTAACCAGTGCCCTCGAGACACTGGTTAAAGATATGAAAAAGGAAATTATATAGTAGTTAATGCATTGAAATTGTGTAATTAATTTAGAATAAAGTCAAAAATAGTTTCCTTTTATGACTTAAATCATTTAATTCTTTAACACCTACAAAATCATTACTAAAGTCCTTGTCCATCGTCTTAGGCCGTTACTTAATAATATAATTGGTCTCCGACAAAACAGTTTTTTGCCAAGTAGGTGTACTTCTCATAATTCCACTGTTTTGCAGGAAATTGTTCACTTTATGCTGTGACCCAAGAAGAAAAAGGGATATGTCGCTTTCAAACTTGACCATGAGAAAGCTTTTGATAATGTTAATTGGGAATTTCTCAGCTCCTGCCTTCATGATTATGGCTTCCCAGACTCCACCATCAAGCTCATTATGCATTGTGTCACTTCTCCCACTTTCACTATTTTATGGAATGGTAACAAATTGATTTCTGCTCTCCCCCTGCACAAAACACTCGCTCCCTGCAACCTTGCCAAAAATACCCCTGTGTTAATTAACTAAAGTAAGTGTAAAAAACGTGACTTAATTTTTTACACATGATAACATGAGTTAACTCATGCATGTGTTATACCCCACGAGAGTTAACTCACGCTAGTTTATTATACATCCGTTTAATGAATTGCTCCAACATACATTAGACATGGCGGACCTGAAATAATCCAAAGCCTCATAAATAAAGATCATAAAAAGATTTTATATGCTGGCTAGTGCATATGTGCATACTACCTCAAACATGCATACACACGTGTTAATTAAGATACGTATATGATTTGAATTTGAATTATTTTCTAATGTGTGTAAATAACTTTGTAGATTAGGTTGTTGATCCTTATCCCAATACTTAAGTGATTAAATTATAGAATTAATTACTGTTTTGGTTCTCTAAGTATTTAAATGTTGTGATTTTGACCCCTTAAAAAAAACAATTCTTTTAAGCCCTCTATGTTTATTTTCTGTTGCAATTTTAGCCCCCCAGACCAATTTTGACTGGATCAACGCTGACGTTGCTTCCAAATTGGTGCCACGTGTGTTAATGTTTATTTTTTAAAATATTAATGCCAGCTTGAAAAATAATAAAACAAAAAAAAAATAGAAGAAAAGAAAATAATTTAAAAAATAAAAAAAACTCCTTTAATTTTTTTCTGAGATCTTCTCTTCTCTCATCTTTTTTTTTTCTCTTCTTCTTTCTCCTCTCTCTCCATTAAAATTCCTCGTCTATCTCCTCAACTTCTTTTTCATCTCCACCACTCTCACCACTACCATCTCCATCAAAGCTTTACACCTCACCACCACCACAACCACCACTCTCACCACCACTTCTCCACGATTTCAGTCCAATCCAAAAACATCACCACATTTGTCTACGGTTTCTAGCGGTAACGGTGGAGGAAGCGCTGGAGGAAGATGAGCCAAAAGACGGAAACGATCCAAAGGAGTTTCGGTCTACTGCATAGATGAACATAATCCAACAGTACAAGACCCACCGGAGAGGATGAATCCCCGCCGGAGGAAATCAACCCAATAGCGAACCGTACCGCTCTTCCTCCGGCGACGGTTGCGGTGGTTGTTCCTGTTGTTGCTGTTGTTCATCTTGCTGTAACAAATGGGCCAAAAAGCTGTTTTGAATTGATTCTGAGAAAAAGTTTCAATATTTGCTTTTGAATTTGTCAGATTTTCATTAGATAAGTAGCAAAATTTGAAGAATTATTACTGTATAAGCCTTAAAAGGTGTTTTTTTCCTTGAATATTTGATATTTTTGTTGTGAGCTTTTGGGGCTGTTCTAAATTTTTTGTTGCTGAAGAATTTTTTGTTGTTGAAGATTTGCTGCTGAAGCTTCGATCTGCTATTGAAGAATTGTTTTTTTGTTTTTGAGCTTTTGGGGCTGTTCTAAATTTTGTGTTTTGGTTTGGAATATTGGTTTGTGAAAATGGGTTTTGGAGAAATGTTATGTTTGATTTTGGTGTTGTTTTCATGTGAAGATCTAATGGGTAGTAGTTGAAATTGAAATAGGTGTTTGAAGATTTTACTGTCTAGGCCATCTCTGCTAAATGTTAATTTGAGAAGAAGAAGAAGAAGAGGAGGAGGAGGAGGAGGAGGAGGAGGACGAGGAGGAGGAAATGTGTTGGGGCTAGAAGATGGGGTTTTGAATGGTGATTGATTTTGTTGATGAATTTTGTTCATGTTGCCAGAAGATGAAGGTGAAGGAAGGGGAGGTCTGAGTTTTTGAAGTGAAGAACACATAGAGATTATGAATCTGATAAGAAATAATTAACACAATTGATTTTTTTTTTTGTTTTTTTTCCTTTATTTAACTCTTTAATTTATATGTAGCTTTTATTTTATTTAATTAAAACATTACACACACGGCGTCTTTGAAGTGCCACATCAGCGTTGACCCAGTTAAAATTGGTCTGGGGGGATAAAATTGCAACAGAAAGTAAACATAGAGGGCTTGGGAAGAGTTGTTTTTTTAGGGGGCTAAAATCACAACATTTGGATACTTAAGGGACCAAAATAGTAATTAAGCCTAAATTATACTCCTTCCGTTTCATAATACTTGTCCATTTTGGAGAATAATTTTGTTTCACAATACTTGTCACATTCAAGTTTCAATGCAGCATTAACTATGGTCTTGTCAATAATACCCTTGCATATTTATTGTAGAGAGAGAAAAAATAGAATGAAATAATAAATGGTTAAGGGTATTATAGAAAACACACATAATTTCATCAAAAATAGCAAAATTTATTTGGTTTCTTGGTTACTGCAATTTCTTCAAAATGGACATATATTTTAAGACGGAGGGAGTAATAACTTAGTTACAGATGACAGGGCTGAGAGTAATTTCTCTCAAGAAATTCAAATCAATTAATTAATTTAAGTACATGAATGAAGGTATCTAATTAGTTATTAGCATGAAATTATTAACGATTACATGTGAATGTGAATGTGTCTCCTCTGTACCCTTCTGAACTCTATTAATAAATTCACTAGACTTTTGACCCGTGCAACACATGGGTCTTGTCGACTATAATATAGATCAATAGATAATCTTTAACCCGTAAGATCATAGGTCGATCAATAAACGCGAATTAGATTATTAGAGATACAATATTACAATCAAATTTCTCTTACTATGTCCTTCAATGACACCTGAATCTTATCAAATTTTACATGTTATTTTTGAAAAAGTAATCAATTAAAGACTGTTATTTTATCACAATATATTGGGGCATTATCTTCTCATTTTATTTAAAAAAATCATAAAGAAAAAAGATAAAAAGAATACAATATTATATTGTTGCACGGGTCAATTTTATTTATTAATTTTATAGTTAAACATAAAAAATTGACTTGTAATAATTGTTTTAAATTTCTACTAACATGAAAAACAAAGTCACTTCAATTAATAGAATTTCTAAATTACACGTACAGCTCTAAAAAGAATAATTACACTTTGATATTTACTAAAAGTAATAATATATTTTTCCAACCAAATACATATCATATCTGCATATATCATAAAAGTCTACATAAACAATAGATATATACAAACGATGACACAACATGATAGGAATGAAAAACTCATCAATGAGGAGAAATATTAGGGATTTCTGCATTTTAGAGGGAATTTGTTAGGTTAAATTGGTGCACTGCATTTTAGAGGAAAATTATTACGTTAAATTGCTGCAGACTTAACAAAATTAATAAATAAGGATAAATAGGGATGCAGTTATTATGATGAAGTTTAATTTATTATGAAAAAATGAGATGCGGAGGTAAGTGTGACATATTGATTAAAGACATTTAACATTAATTACAATTTTATAAATGACTTCTCGTAACTCTTAAGCACTAAAAATTATTTAATTGAAGCTATAATTTTCTTACCTATGAAGCTAAAATTATAAATGATAAAGCATAATTTTTTTACCTATGAAGCTATAATTTTCTTTTACTTTGATCATCTTTCTCTCTATTCAATATGTTTGCTTATGTTTTGATCATATTTCTTTCTCTATTTCCTATTGAAGCGTCCATAAAAAGTATGGCGATTTTCACACCATTTTAAATTTTTTAATTTTGCCTTATACAAAATATATTATCACATTTTAATAATTTTTTTCTTCTTTGATAATGCAGCTAAAATTGCATGTGTTAGTGACAATGATTGTCCAAGGGCGATAAAGCCTGTAGTTATGTGGTGTATTAATAACTATTGTCACTACTATTTGTATGGGTATCAATAAGTTAAAACATAAATCTTTCAAAAAAAAGAAGTTAAAACATAATTATTTTACCTCTAAGCGAATAATATTATTTGTGCATCATAATATTTCCACTTTTATAATTTACTTCAAAATTGATAATGTCTCTACGGAATTTCAATTTATTTTGTATGCAATGTACTCTTTTTATCTTCACCAAATGTTAACGTATTGAATTTTTCTAGTAAGATTTTTAATGACAATGTTGTTTGTAATATATATTCCATTGGGTTCTGGTATAGTCTCCTTAATATATATATTTTATTTCCTTAATCTTTATTAATATATGTTGTTTGGAGGTATTATAGATTATTGTGAGGAGATCTCCGTTGGTAGGGATATTGCATTTTATATGCAGGGGTTGGGGTTCGAACCCCGGACACACCGCTTCTCGACAAAAAAAAGATTATTGTGAGGAGTAGGGGTGACAACAGAGTTAAGATTTCTTCCCGTCTTTTGATAACTCTACACCTCTTTGTTTGTTATATAAAAAAAATTAATTGCATGTTTGATTCCTTATGTTTATTTTAAATTTCAAGTTGGTTCTTTATGTTTTAAAAGTTTCAAGTTGGTCCCTTATGTTTTAAAAGTTTCAAGTAGGTACATAACTTTACTCAAATTTGAATAAGTTAGTCCCTTCCGTCACTTGACCAATTAATGATTTGGGTTGACAATGTGGGTGGTGGAATTTAACTTATTTAAAAAATCAGTTTTAAAATATTTTTAAATTTTTTCTATTTTATTAAACTCAATATCATGTCGCGGAAGAGACTAACTTATTCCAACGTGAGTAACGTTTTGGACCAACTTGAAAACTTTAAAACGTAAGGGACCAACTTGAAACTTTTAAAACATAAGAGACCAACTTGAAACCTAAAATAAACATAAGAGATCAAACATACAATTAAGCAAAAAAATATTTATTTTTGCATGTCATAAAGTATGTTCTTTTATGAATTCGTAGACATGCATTTTATTAGCTAAAATGTGTCAAATATATAACCGTGCATCATCATAAATGTGGGAACTAACATCACATTGGGCTACCCTCACTAATTCTTGAGTGGCTCCATTAGTTTGCCTCATATTAAACTCGACATGAGAGTTTTGAAATCTTTTTTGGAACAACTGTCTACAAGCTTTAATAATACATCCAATTATTTGATGATTTCAGTCATAGTCTTAACATTGGTCAACCTCCCGTTTCGACTACGGATGTGTATTATAATATAAAATATTCATTGTATAAATTATTAGTATATTGTATATTTGTTAGAGATCATTGAAACCTAAGTTATAGATACTTGAGGCCCAAAACAACATCATTATATAAATACACATTACACCATAATGAAACATTCGGGAAAAACACTTCTTTCAGTAATAGATATGAAGGTTCTAGAAAACTTGAAAATGGTGTTAACAATTTAAAAAAAAAAAAGAGGACAAATGCAAACTTGTGCCTGTAAAGCACAAGTTAATGTGTCAAAAGTAGAAATACTTTATTGTAATTATTGCTTTGAATTTGATTTTTTTATTTTTGATTAATTGAATGAACAAAATTTAAGAAAATATTTCTATTTATCGGTTGCTTAACATTGCCCTTAGGGTACAAGTTAGTATCACCCTTTAAAAAAATATATATTTGGGCGACCACTTATTTAAACGTACAATTGAAAAAATCATTTTGAAAGACATTAAAATACCATCTTGGAATTTTTTTATTTTTTTAAAAGAGATGCAAAGAGCATCACTTCCATATATAAGAAAAAAGAAGTGCAGGATAAAATAAAGGGGATTAGACCAAAACCTTCTCAAAAAGAGATAAATTTAAAGTTGAACATTCCCAATATATTCCTAATGTACTCCCTCCTGATAAAGTCAGGGATAGTATCAGACCAAAACATATATACATATAACAAAGTTAAACCATAGTTAGCAAGTCCATCAACACAAACATTACCCTCCCTATAAATATGGGATACAAAAAAATCTCATATTTTTGATTATTATATATTAACAATTCTGCCACCTATTTTTTAGCGTCCAAGGCACCACATGATTAGAGTTGAAAGTTTGGATAACTAGTTGAGAATCAGATTCAAGCAAGATATTACGGTAACCTTTAGAATAAGCTATCTCGGTTAATTTAGCAAACAAAGCATATTAGTGGATTCTTTGTAGAAGCACCATCAATATTAATTTTAACCCATGTTTGAAGTGAAGGTGACCAGATAATCTCTTTAATAATCGAAGCTTTAGGAGGGTTTATATTCACTTTGCAAGCTTTCATGATTGTGAATTCCAACATGTCTCTAGCAGCACTTTTGTTAGTATTATTACCTGATAAAGAAACTTTTTCATCATATTAATGGCAGTCTTCCAATGAATAAGTTTATCTTGAAATCTGCTTTGATTTCTTCTATACCATATGGTGTTGATAAGGTTAATTATACATGCTTTGATAACAACTTTGCATTGAGGAGATCGCCCTCTATCCAAAATGAGCCAAATTTGCTCCATTGAGGTGATCTATATTGAAATATTAAGAATGGATGCTAGCCAAAACCACAGCTTCAGAGCAAAAGAGAAATCAAAGAATAAGTGTAAGGAGTTTTCAACCTGAGAGTGACAAGAGGAGCACATAGAGGGAAGATATGAATCTCTGAGACTCAGATTCTCATCAGTAGGAAGCTTTTTGAGCAAAAGTCTACATACAAGAAGAGATTCTGATGGGGGTATATTAGGGCACCTAAGAGTTTTTGCCCAATTAATATTCTGACCTGTGCCAGTTTTGAATAGAAAAGCATCCTTAAAGGAAAGTTCACCTGTGCAGTTGGATTTCCATATCATTTCATCTTTCCTGTCTTCAATTGGAAGGGTTATTTTGGTGGCAATCTGGCTGAGATGAGGGAACATATTTACCAACAATCACGTTGTATTCTCTTTTAGATGAGAGGATTGAGGATATGGTCAAGCTAAATATTCCAAATCCATTTCAAGAGCAAACTGAAACTTGCTTCCTGTTTGATATTTTAAATATGTGTGGTATTAATGAAGTTATATGTGTTCGTTGTTATTTTCGTGATAACGATTTGAAAATTTATACAAGAGTTTTACTATGGAATCCAACTACGGATGAATCAAAGGTCATTCCTCGAAGTCCGACCAAGTCTCAACAGGTTGATGTGTATGTGAGTGTTCATGGATTTGGTTATGATTGTGTTAAGCATGACTATAAGGTGCTTCAACATATACAATTTTCTATGCGAAATTTGCTTCCAAGCAGCACCGGATACGTGTCCTTGGGAGATATATCTTTCGAACCCTTCTGGGAGATATATAACTTGAGAAGTAATTCTTGGAGAAAACTTGATGTCATTATGCCTACATTTTACTGCACTCCTCATGCTAGAGTGTACATGGATGGAGTGTGTCATTGGTTATCTATAGACTTAAAATTTGAATCATATTTAGTGTGGTTTGACTTAAGCAATGAGACGTTTTTTACCACAACTATACCATCAGACATAGATGGTACTCTTGATAAAGGATGTTTTCGGAGACACTTGATTGTGTTAAACGAATCCATTGCCCTGGTCACATATCATGAAGAGATGACTACTTTTAACATATCAATTTTAGGTGAATTGAATGTGAAGGAATCATGGATCAAACTCTTCATTGTTGGATTTTTGCCTTCCATTGAGTACCCAATTGGAGTGGCAAAGGGAAAATTATTTTTCAAAAGGATAGATAAAGAATTAGCATGGATTGACTTAACTACACATGATTGAAGATTTTGGTGTTAAAGAAGGGGACTGTAGTTTTAATATGCTAGTTTACAAGGAAAATTTTCTTCCAATCGATCGGTGTAATAAATAAATAATTGCTTTTCTTGTTTTCACTTTAAGTTTATTTGATTTTGTGCTTTAATTTTTCTTTTGTATTTCAAATCAAGATCAATGAATTGAATGTGTTTAATAACGATGGCTTTAGTTCAAATCAATTAATTAATGTTCTTCATAGCCTCTCATTGGCTGCCATATCATCAATAGATTTTATAGTATTTCAAACTAACGTAGCAATTCACCTCAATTTTGCTTCTAAAACCTAATGAATCAATAAGAAGTTTCTTTGTGAATTGCATCAAGTTCTTCCAAAGAGAAGATTCTTCCACCTCAACAATCTAATGACTCTTACTCTATTAGTAGTAGAGGTATCATTTTCCCTCCACTTCTCCTTGAGTTTCATCATTATTGTCTATGTTGATTCATGTTATATACACAAAAATGGAAAATAAGCAAAGGGGAAGGAAAATGACCACATGAAGTATTACAAACACTCTCATGACTTCAAACATAATCACATGAAGTATCTAAGATTTTTTCCATTTCCCAAAGGAATATGAAAAGAAATTGAAAAGAAAAATGGTATTACTGGAACCAAGTGATTTTCAGTAACCATGATTTTGTTCCTTTAGTTGTTGCCAAATCAAAACAACACAAGATTTTGTTGAGTTGTACAACACAAATATCAAACCCTCTATCTAGTCCATCCAAAATTCTCAAATTCAGTTGATACCTCTTCTTGATCTTTGCAACAACCAAGAAGAGTAAATTTGGAGAATGGTTATTCAAGAGTGAGGTGATCTTTGCAACAACCAAGAAGCCTGCCTTGGTTCAGATTTTGGTACCAATGAAGTGTTCATATCGGATGGAGCCTCCGACTAGCTTCTGAGCTAAAGCTGAGAACATGATCATTGCGTCGGATGCTTTGAGTGGTTAATTGTTTTACTGAGCAGCATTTTATCATTTGATTTTGGCCCGTATGTTATTGTCATTCAACTGCTCATAAGTTAGCTCAAACAGTAAAAACTTTGGTCTTCACACCTGCTTGAAGAATACCCCAAATCTTGTTTCATTGTTCTCTTTCTCTGTTGGCTTGGTGCCTTAATATATAAGTATTTGATGTTTTTTATACAAAAAAAAATTAATTAATTGTTACAAGGGAAAAACAGAAGGCAGAATAAGACTGCAATTCCACAATGCACCACTGCGAAAAAATTTGACTTCCAAAAACTTGTATAAAAAAGAATGAGAAATGTATAATCTCTAATTTGTGTAGTACAATAGTATTTGACATGAAAATCTAAACGACATTAATGTATCCACTTGTTGATAAGCTTGAGGGAAAGTATAGTCAATTTTCTCTAGAGGATATCGCTTTATCCCCAGAAAATTCTTACGCTTGCTTCTTGAAGTTCCAATCAATATCTCCACTAGCCTACAAGAAACACAAACCATAATTTTGTCATTGAGGTGTCAGTCAGTCGAAGTCATTATTATTGTAATGTTCAAAAAACCAGACCAAACAGCTAGTTCAACCAATTGAACCAGGAATAGGACAGTTCGCCGGTTTGTTTGATTCGGGTTATTATGAAATCCGGTTGAATTTGGCTTGAACCGGAGTTGAACTACGGTTGGTTCAAACATTTTCATTTTTTGCATTATTTATTTACGATTTGGTTCGACAATTGTTGAACCAATGAAACCAAATAAAACATGACTCAGAGGTCTCGCCGGTTTGATCACCAGTTTATTTTTTTTAAAACATTGTATTATTGCGATAGAATTTGAAACTTACTGCTGTTTCAGCAATTTCTTTGGCATTTTGATCGTTGAAACCTAAAGCAGACAAGACCTTTCGACCTGCTGATTCTTCTTGCGACCAAATTCCAAGAAGTAAATGAGTCACGTTTGTTTCCCCTAAACCTACATTTTATAACATAATAACTTTAGTATTACAAAAAAGGAAACATTAAAAACTTTATGATAGTTTCAACTTGTATTAAGAGAAGAATTGAACAACAGGAATCTTGTTGAGACTTCTTCCAAATCCAATGAGATTTTGAGGAAGGATTAATGTAAAAACAAACAATAGGGCTAATTCTTGAGTGTCCTCAAGTCTCTCGCATTCAACAAGCTCACTAGACAATTTCTAATTACCTTCTATTGTCTATTTAGTACATTTTGTTACAGTTGTTATACTTGATATTTATAGAGATCAAAAACATGTTTATTTTGTTACCTCCTACTATCTCCTGAGATACACATTTCTTATTAAGCATAGACACAAACCCGGACAGTGGACACCATACATGTAACACGTAACCTTTCTAACAAGTGGCCTCCTATTATTGAACTAAGATCAGAAGAAATCTAGATAAAGATCTACATTATAAGAGGAAATTGCACTCACCTCCCCCTAAGATACACTTAAAACAGTGCATACATCCTTTCTATCTTTTAAATGAACACTTGCGGCACTAACCTCTACAACAGTGGGAGATGTACGACTGAGGAGGGCTCATCAATGTCTTTTACAGTATGTGTTATTTAAGCATACCTCTGAGGTAAGTGCAATTTCTCCTTGTTAGAGAATGCAGCAGCACAATGTCAATAATAATTATATTAGGGATTGATAAGCACTTATTTTAGTATAGAGATGGTTTACAAACTGAGGCATAACCAAACACTCAAGCAGACTATCAACATGGCTGAAGCTGAAGCGTAAAAGTTTAAACTACTAAAGCTAGCTTAAGCGTAAATGTCTTTCACAACACCTGTTTTCACTCTTTATTAAGCAGCAGGGAAAAATAACCAATTAAAACCTAAAATCATTTTTCATATTTCAACCTTTTTCTAACAGATCAGGCACATGCAAGACACAGATGAAGATAACAGAGTTTTTTCTTTTTTCTTGAACTTGCAAACTCTGATATATTTCCTTCAAAGTAGCAAGTAGATTAATTAGCGTTGTGTTTTTTTGACAAAAAATGGGACAACAATTTGGATGATTAACGCGGCCTAAATATACGATTCATTATGTTTAGTAGATGGTAAATAGATATAACAAAGTGTCGCAAGCCATTAGTCATCCATTGAACACACTTAACCACGATTTTAAACGTCATTACTCATCAAACATGATTTTTTTTTCAAGTGTATATGTCTCAACACAAATCGTAGTAATTAACTACATATTTGACCTGCGTCAACCATCCAAATTGTTGTTGAAATTCGTGTGTCAAAATATCGTTTCTGATTAATTAAAACACGAACACAATGGCACAAAATTTGAAAATAAAGGACTACCAACAGAACAATGAATCTAGCAGATCAATTGGGAAAATGGCAGGGGGCTACTTCTCAATACATAGATATGTCATCACCTAAATCATTCATACCTGACTTTAATTTCTCATTAAGTGCCCCAATCGAGGGCTTTCTGAAGTGGTCCAGTCAAAGAAGGTACCAGAGGCTGGAGTAGAAATAGTCAGATTTCCCAAGTATCTCTAATGTTTGTTCGCGTACTTTCAAATAAGTAATTCCATTAGCTCTTAAGAATTTTGCAACTTTACTTGTTCCTGAAAAGGACAACAAAATGTAATCAAATGTTAAACAACATATAGAAGGTAAGCAACCTGAAAACCACACAACTTCCTTCCAAATAAATGGAAGGATCTTAGCATGATTTTAAAAAATTTTGGCATAAGTCCTCTCTCTGATTTTTTTATCCCATATATAAATAAGTATACATATTTCAAATCCAAACTAATATTGCCTCTGGTATGAACGAAAAAATAGACCACCAATAATTTCGAGAGCAAATGAATGATGCCAATATTGCAAAGTAAATCCTGTATGGAAAATTAAACAGTTTCTAGAAAAAATCAGAGTGTTAATCTTTCTACGTCCATTCTTGGTTCTTACATATAAGCACAAAGCATTAAAATATATTTTGGCATGCATCCAATTTATGCCAATGGATGCAACATACCAAAATAACACAACCAAAAGGTCCTTAATTGCATTTAGGGGGCATACGGAAGAGTTTGTTTAAGTTAAAGTTAATAGTTTATATATGTGAATATTCCGAAGTTATTTAATAAGCTACTCAAATAACTTATGGAAACAAGTTATGTACAATTTCATCCAACTCAAGTTCTATTTGTTAATAAAAACAAATATAAGATTGTCCAAAGGTGAAAAGACCTCTAGTTATGAAGTGTCCAGGTAATTATTGTTTCCATTTTTGAGTTGGAAAAATTAGGAAAAAACAATTAGGTTATCTCTAAGCGTATAGTATTATTACGTACATCATTTTGTTTGCATTTTTATAATTTACTTCAAAATTCAATTTATACTTCTTTGGATTTTCAAGTTAAGTGTATTTTTATGCAATGCACTCTTTTCTCTTCATCTCGTTTTATCCCACTAAATTTTTATGGTAAATTATATGTTCAATTGGGTTTTGACCTAGTTTCCTCAAGAATTATTTTTGTTACCTTAATTATTAATAGTATGTTATTTTAAGGTATTTGTGATGATGATTGTGAGGATATGGGTTGCCGATTGTCTTTTTTGTTGTAATAAATCGATATGTAAAGAACATTGGAGCATAAATTTCGTTAGAAAAAAATGGATTATTAATTGATACATGGATTTATACCTTCGAATGTAAGGCATGGACACACCATGAATTTTATTTGTTACTTCTAAACAAAAAAATCATATATATGGACACAAAATGTTTAATTATCTTGTCGAACCAATTTTTTTAACATCCCATTACTTTATGGCTACGAATATAGAGTTGATGATACCCGTGTCTACAGGTATCTGCACCCGTTGATAAGTTAATAAAATTAGTAATATATATATATATATATATATATATATATATTTTATTTTTTGAAACAGGGCCGGCCTAAGGCTCAAGCCACCAAAGCCAGGGCTTTCGGTCCCAAGAAAAACATTGTTTTTTTATCAAGGCAAAAAAGGCCTCAAAACATAAAATGATATGTAAATTGACATATATACTTAATTTATAAGACATGATTCTTTTACAGATGTATTTGTTGCCCATAGTATAATGTTTTTTTTTAACAAGTCAAAATGAGATATATATTATTGAAAAAAAGATTTGCTTCCTAGCACAAGGAGTGCCTAAGGAAGCAAAACAAAGTTACATACAATCATATCTTAAGAAGAGAGTTATTTATGAAAATTAAAACATCAGCCAACCCCCAAACAAACAAAGGGATGTTGCCACCACATATGGTAACCAAAAGGAAAGCACACATTATTTGCTTTCAACCATCTAAGAGAGGACATCTTAACCTTTTCCAGAAGTTGCACGGTCGAGTTGTCTTTGTTAGCAAAAAGTCTCTGGTTTCTTTCGTTCCAAAGGACCCAAATACAACAAAGCCAAAGCAAATGTAATAATGACCGGCGTGGAGCGTAACCACCCGAGGAGTGAACAAATTGGTGAAAATGATTCGTAACCTATTGGGGATCCACCGAATACACACCAATCCAAGACTTAATAAGTTGCCAGAGGTTGCCAAAGACAGGACAATGAATAATTAAATGATCGATTGTTTCATTTTAGCCACATCCTGATACACACAATTGATTATTAGTAGTAATAACGCCTCAGCACACCAAGTTATCCTTTGCCGGCCATCTATTGCGAAAGAGACGTCATGCGCTAATAGAAACTTTCAAAGGAACACTTTTATGCCAAGGTGCCGCCGAAATAACATCATGATCGTGCATCTCCTGCCTCATGAGCATTTGATACACACCACAAACCGTGTAGCCGTCACCTGTATTCGGTCTCCACATCTAGACATCTTCAACAAATTCCTGCAAGGTAACATTAGAAAGTGATGAGCAAAACCGCAAGTGCACGGTTTTACCGAAGTAGTAAAAATAGAGTATCGTTCCGACAGGGAGTTATGAATTTAATTAACCTTTAACAATGATTAGAATGAAAGTTTTAAAAGTTAAAAAGGTTTAGTTTTTGTTTTGAAATAAAATAACAATAATAATAAAAAGGTGTCTTGGGATTATTGGTTCATCATAATAACAAATCCTTCACAAACAAACCCTAAACCATAA